>Ga0209749_1001112_pt1 | contig 26684 bp, 15 predicted proteins | sample EPASupsiteSAE347_FD_187267 | JGI IMG/M metagenome (GOLD analysis project Ga0209749, IMG submission 187267) | Bioremediated contaminated groundwater from EPA Superfund site, New Mexico - Sample SAE3-47 (SPAdes) (version 2) | ecosystem: Environmental > Aquatic > Deep subsurface > Groundwater >...
CGTCATAGCCGGTGTAGAAATGCCTTTCGCGCTCACCGGACTGACGAATGGAACCAAATATTACGTAATCGTAACAGCCGTGAACTCGGCTGGGGAATCCCCCTTCTCGACGGAGATCTCATTTACATTTACCAAGACCGTTCCGCCGACTGCGCCGCAAAACTTCGCCATTCAGGCCGGAGACGGCATCGCAACCCTCACATGGAGTCCGGTTGCCAGTGCCACATCTTATAACCTGTATTACTCGGAGAACCCAGGCGTTACTAATACGAACGGAACCGTCATAGCCGGTGTAGAAACGCCTTTCGCGCTCACCGGACTGACGAATGGAACCAAATATTACGTAATCGTAACAGCCGTGAACTCGGCTGGGGAATCCCCCTTCTCGACGGAGATCTCATTTACATTTACCAAGACCGTTCCGCCAAATGCTCCGCAAAACTTCGCCATTCAGGCCGGAGACGGCATCGCAACCCTCACATGGAGTCCTGTCGCCAGTGCCACATCTTATAACCTGTATTACTCGGAGAACCCTGGCGTTACTAATACGAACGGAACCGTCATATCCGGCGTAGAGACTCCTTTCGCGCTTTCCGGGTTGACGAATGGAACCAAATATTACGTAATCGTAACAGCCGTGAACTCGGCTGGGGAATCCCCCTTCTCAGCGGAGATCTCATTTACATTTACCAAGACCGTTCCGCCGGCTGCACCGCAAAACCTCGCCATTCAAGTCGGAGACGGTATCGCAACCCTCACATGGAGTCCTGTCGCCAGCGCCACATTTTATAACGTGTACTATTCGACAAACCAGGGTGTTACCAAATCGAACGGAACCGTCATATCCGGCGTGGAAACGCCTCTCGCGCTCACCGGGCTGTCGAACGGAACCATGTATTACATTGTCGTGACGGCCGCGAACTCAGCGGGAGAATCAGGAGAATCGAGCGAAGTCAGTTGTGTTCCAATCGGCACTTTTACTCTTCAAAATGGTACTACGGGAAGCGATCAAACATCCGATATTTGTGCTGATCCGGTCGGCAACACTTACGTTACCGGTTCAACGGGCGGAAGCTTTCCCGGGTTTACAAACGCGGGAAGCACCGATGGGTTCGTTCAAAAAATTTCACCCACGGGACAACTTCTCTGGACAAGGCAATTCGGCACCAATCTGTCGGACCAGGGATATGCGGTTTGGGCCGATTCAAGCGGAGTCTACGTATGCGGCGTAACTTCCGGGGCGCTTGCCGGATTCTCCAACGGCGGCGGAACCGACATCATCCTTCTGAAATATAGTTCTGATGGAACAAAGCAGTGGCAAAAGCAGATCGGGTCAACATTTAGCGAGTCTCCCGCGGATTTGGTTTCCGACGGAACAAATCTTTACATTGCCGGAGGCATCTATAACAAATCATTCGGAGGAACCGATTTGTTATGGAATGCTTATGTTCTAAAATGTTCAATGCAAGGCGACAAAACTTCGGATGCATATTTCTCTACCGGCGGCGCGACCACGGACGGTTTTTCCAGCCTGATACTTGTCGGCGATGGAATATTATTAACCCATAACGTGAGTATTTCCGGCTCGGTGAATTATGCCTACACAATGCCCAGCGTAAAAAAATTGGGGTTCAATCTTGTTAGCAAAGGCGATTTGGCGGTTCCGAATAACTTCAATTTATCTAGTGAGTTCTTAGACTCAATATGCAAAGACGAGACCGGATACTACGTATTGGCACGAACGAAGGGATCCTGGGACGGAGCAAACCAAGGGAATACGGATGTTTATCTCGCCAAATTCAATTTTGACGGGACTCGCCAATGGACCAGACAATGGGGTACCAGCCAGTGGGATAACGCTGCCGGGGTTTCAGCCGACTCTTCGGGAGTCTATGCGTTGTTCTCCTCTTCCGGTATTTTAGCCGGATCTACTCCCACCGGAGACACAGACTATTATATCGTAAAGCTGAATTCAGCCGGCGTTGTACAATGGATAAAGAATGGGGCGACATCACAGGCTGATACGCCTTGCGACTGCGTCGCATTCAACGGTGTGTTCATCGCAGGTTCGACGAGCGGTTCGCTACCCGGTTTTGTAAATTCGGGATCGTCGGACATTTTTCACGTAAAATATTGAACACAAGAAAAGGAAAGCTCAATCGTTCAAGACAACCGGTTAACTCCGCTAGTTATCAACAACTATAGGAGTTAACCGGTTTCAGAAGGCGAATAATCGAATTTTTCGGAATCACATGGTTCCCGTTGGTTCCATAGATAAGGCTCATACTTAGACAAGCTCACCATGAGCAGGATGCCACCCACACTATTCTTGAAATCCGTATCACTTTTTCTTCGAGAGAAATTTTTCGTAGAGAAACACGACCAGGAACAAAGCAATCGCGAGACCGCCGAACGCGGCAACCTGGCTTAATCCACGAAGATTTCTTAAATCATAAAGGAAGACCTTAACGATGGCTACGCTCATGAGCCCGATGCTTCCCCAACGGGCTCCGATGCGGTTTGTCCATATGCCTATAATGAGCAATACAAAAGCATATGCGGCCCATCCAAGGGAATAAGTTAGATCTTGCGCTTGACTCAATGAAAGTTGAAAGCTGATCGTCTCACCCGTGCTGTAATAATCGGCTATTTCAATGTTCAACAGGAAAAATGCAAGTATTGAAGCCGCCGTAAACAACCGCGGAGGGATTTCAATTCCCCATATTTTATCTCGAGGCGGCGCCAAGAATACTCCACCGACAACCAAACTCGCTGTCACAATGCCGTACGCATACAGATACCAGTTTAGAATGGGAACAGCGGCACGCGGGTGGTAGGAAAAAACCAGGGGGTTAAACGCGAACCGGCAAAACGATATGGCCAGCAGAGCAATTCCCCACCCTTTCAACCCCTCGTGTGGTACACGCCTAAACAGCCACAATAAGGCCGCGCCCTCCATCGCCCAGCTCACGGTCAACCATTCCTTGCTGAACTGAAGCGGAAATACGAGCGTTATGAAAAAGAGTGCAACTCCGCCGAAAAGTGCCAGTAAAGATATTTTTGTTTCACAATCATCCCGGACGGTATTTTTAATATGGAAAACGCCGAGCAGTGCGGGTACGGCAAAAATCACGGGCAGGATGCCGATAAGTTGACGGCCCCAGCCTCTCGTTATCGCCATATACAACAAGAAAAATTGAATCAGCGCGCTTAGCGAGGAAGAAATCCATGGTAATATCCTTTCTTGCATGGATTTCCGAAATATGAACGGAAAGAAAAAGAATACTCCGAAAAATAGCGCGTACCAACCGATGGCCGGCGCCAGGGAAGTCTCCGAGAAATGCCGCAAATGCCATGAAATTTGAACAAACGCGACGCTGATCAGTGCAACGATTCCGACTTGATCGACCTTAAGTATTTGTACAATACGCAACAACATGATCGACAATATCAGCGCCAGCCCGAAAATCAATGAAGGATCGGGGATCGCCGGCAGTTTGTTTATCACCGCCACGAGTAAAATAAAAGGCAGGAACGCCGACAGCGACGGCATCAAATCAACATCAGCCCAGGATATCGTTTTCTCCGATGAAGACTCCGGTTCGGCAACGATCGCCGGAGTAGTTTCCTTGATCGGTCCGATGAACCACGAACGCAGGTCGCGAAGAATTTTTGGAGGCGCTATGCTTAAAGCACCGCTTTTCTTTCCCGGGAAGGAAACATGTGCCCAAACGTGAAACGCGAACGAAAAGAAAATCTCGATGAAGAGAAATCCCGGCAGTTCGGAGATATCGACAAGTCGATGTATCCAAAACCCAAGAACGCCCATCGTGATGAACAACATGGCGATTCCAGCCCAAACCCAGGCTAAAATCCAGGCGGTCAGCAAGGCGATAATATTAAGCAACAGAACCGTCGGCCAAATGAAAAAAGAAACGGCTTGAAGTTTCAATATCGGAAATACCGTCAACAAGAGCACCAGCGGCGGAAATATATGCATGAAGTTGTAGGGAGCCGCGGATGGTCTGAGTTTTTGAAGAACGATAGGAAACGCCGCGTGAAACAGCGCAAAAACCAGAAATATTCCCAATCCCCAAAGCAGCAGCGAGTCGTTCAAATAAGTCGAAGTCCACGAGAACAGCAAGAGAAAAGAAACAAAACTGGCCGCCATGTGATAAGGTCTGGCGCCGTCATCAACGATGGTTTGCCAAGCCAAAAGAAGATCGAGAAGCATCAACAAGGAAAAAACAAACAGAGGCGAAACACCCAAGCTTGGAATGCCCAGCATATACAAAACATAGGTCATTGAAAGTAAAGGGAACACGCGCGCGGGAATGGGTAGATGATAATTAAGAGTTGCGAACCTCGCCGCCAACTTCCATACAACAGCATAGAAAACCGGGAAACCAAGGAAAAGAATATAACCTGTTGACGTATTTTGCTCTCCGCCGAAGCGACACAACCACAACCAAAGAGTTAAAATCGTACCGGCTCCTCCGGCTAGATGAAAAATTCCGGCATCTTTCTCCTTGATAGCTTCGTAAGCCAGAATTATGTCGAGTAAAATCAATAGGGAAAAACCCAGCCAGGGATTATCAGCAAAGCTGTTCGAACTCACCAGATATGCCGCGAAAGTCATTCCGAACAAGGGAGCAACGCGACCGGCAATTCGAATTTGCGACCTGTCGGAACTGCCGACTTTTTCAGGCAAAGCCAACTTCGAGGTCAAAAAGTAAAAAAGCGGAAAACCCAAAAAGACGGCGTAACCAATGATGTGGTTTTCCGTGTTCAAAAAATTCGTCGTCCACAGGCAGGTTATAACGAAGGAAGCAATCCCGGCTCCGATGTGGCAATTGCCCGCCTCCTCGTCTTTGGTCAGTTGGTAGGCCAAAAAAGAGTCGATGAAAACGAGAAGCGAAAAAACATAAATCGGACTCTTCCCGAAAGTCTCATTCAACGCAAGATACGCGAGAAACGTCGAAGCCAAAAGGCAAGATACTCTCGATGAATAAGACAAATCTCTATTCATTTTTCCCAGGTAAAGCGAAAGACGCCAGCTGCCAAAATAGAAAGCGGGAAACGCCAAAACCAGCACGTATGTAAGCACGCTTTGAGAAGCCGGCGATGCGTGAAATAGCCAAACCCATGTCAGGAAAAAAGTTATTCCGGCGGCGGCCTTCTGAAGAAGCGCGGCTTCTGATTCTTGTATGGCATTGAAGGCGATGGGAAGATTCAAAAGATACAACAAGGAAAAAATAAACGCGCCCCAATCTCTTAATTCACCAAACGCCAAAAGAAATCCGACGTACCAAATTGAAACCAGAGGCACGATGCGAGCCGGCTGTGAAACCCAGAAATCGACGAATCCGCGACGCCGGGCGATCTGATGTGCAATCACGTAAAAATAGGCGAAGGCGAGAATAATGCAAAAACCGTTCGGCGCCTTTTCGACTATGGTCTGCTCGTTGAAGAATTTGAGTACCCAACCGATTTCAGTCAAAACGGTACCAACGGCACCCATGGTCATGAGAAAACCCCATTGCTTTCTCAATGTGACCGCCAGCAGACCCACGTTCAAAAGACCGATAAACGCGAATAATCCCAGCGGATTATCGTGTCCGGTAGACAACATTGGAGGAATCAAGAAACCGCCGACGAGGCCTAAAATCGAAACAAATTTTGAATCGAGAACAACCGAAATCACGAAAGCTCCAGCCGTCACGCTTGCCAATAAGGCAAATGTTGAGAATTGATCGGTGTAACCGAATATCTTGGCCGCGTAAAAATCGGCGAACAAAATCGCCAAACCCGACGCGCAAAGCCCTTGCGACGTATTTTCATACTGCTTTCGATTGATGATTAATCCGCCGGCGATCGCTCCAGCACCGACAAGCAAACCGATCGTTAACCTAGCGCCAATCCCGATTAATTCATTGTCAATCGCATGTTTTACCAGAAGCGTGCCGGCGATAAAGAGAGCGAATGCACCCACCCAGGCAAACAATTTTTTTCCGAAGAAATTTTCCCAATCGAATGAAAAGCCCGATCCGTCGCCAATGCCCGACGGCGACAAAGGAGGAGGAAAATTCGACGGAGGCGTTGGAACCTGACCCTTGATGTCGGACGATTCAACCACGCATTTCTGTTCCGCCATATCGATGACTTCCGGAGTCGGCGGTTTTGGTAAAACGGGGGGTACTGAAGGTTCCACTGCATCATCACTCGGACGACGGTCTTCGATATCATAGCGAGGCGGTTCCGGAATCAAATCATCTTTCACGTGTGGCGGAAGAGATTTCTCGTCGTCTTTTTTGCGTGATTTTGAAGAAAATACTCCGTATCTGAAATCGTCAACCTGCGGTTCCTGTTTTTCGTGATGAACTTTTGCAGGAAGCGCTGCAGGGGCTTTTGCTCGAAGTCGACCTCGAGGTTCGTCGAAAACTTCCTTTTCTTCCGTTAAGGGCGAGTTTAGTTTGTTTTCGATCCTATCGAGATTCTTCGTTATGACTTTCAAATCAAGCGAAAGGTCGTCAATTCTTCTATTTGCTTTGTCGAGACGCTCCTCCATCTTGAGAAGTCTTGCTTTAAACTCTTCGGCATCTCTTGATTTAGAGGTGCCCCAAAAGAAGGCACGCCCTTTCCAAGCCAGCCACAATAGGAATCCGACAACAAGAACTTCCATCAACGACCTCCGACATCCTCTGAAAAAAGCGGAATCATTACGTTCGCCGTCTTCAATCTTTCTCTATCATTCTGCGGATAACACGAATTCCTATTAGTCGTGGCGTGCCGAACTTATTGGATTGGCTGCATTGTCGGCATCTCTCCGTTAGACGCAATGACGATTTCGAGCTATCGATTTCACAACTCGGATTCAATTATTACGACAACACTTTGGGAAGAAGTTTTTCGAAGAGCTTCAGTTCCTTTTCATAACTTTTTATCACAGCGGCCCAAAACGAAGATTTCTCTATATCCCATCCGAGGCATTTTCGGGCAACGCGCTCCGCTGTATCGCTTCCGGAAAATCGAAGAAATTCCAGGTATTTCGGCAGGAATGATTCCCCTTCTTCTTTATATGTCGTAAAAATTGCACGGCTCAGAAGAAATCCGAATGCATAAGGAAAATTATAAAAAGAGACGTCCGTCAGGTGAAAATGCAGTTTCGATGCCCAAAAATACGGATCTTCCCCGCCTTTTGCCAGTGCCTTGCCGAAGATTCTTCGCTGGGTTTCCGACATTAATTCCTTCAATCGGGAAACGCCGACCTCACCATTCATTCTCTCTTCATAAAAGGCTTTTTCGAACTCGAATCTGACGGGAATATCCATCAGGAAAGAAATCACATTGCCGAGAGTTAAATTCAGGATTTCAGCTTTTTGGGAATCGGCAATACCGGGGCTCTCCAGCATGCCGTCGCAGAGAATCGACTCGGCGAAAGTGGACGCGGTCTCCGCAAGGGTCATCGGATAAAACTGCGAATAGAGGCGCATTCCCTTCATGCAGTGACTATGGTAAGCATGGCCGACCTCGTGAGCCAAGGTTTGGACAGCCGCCGGAGTGCCGGTGTATGTCATGAAGATCCGAGGTTCCTCGGTCAGGGGAGAGCCGGTACAATATGCTCCGGGACGCTTTCCTTTTCGCGGCTCGGATTCAATCCATTTATTTTTGAGAAGTTCCTTGAAAAAAAGCGCCAATTCGGGCGACACTTTTTTGAATGAATTTTCGACTATTTTTATGCCCTCGTTCCAGGGTTTTTTCTCGGAATCTTTCAAGGGCAGAGGAGCTTCGATATCAAACCAGGCAAGTTGCTTTATTCCCAAGGCTTTCGCTTTCGCCAGGCCTATTTTTCTAGGTAATTCGATGCCGGCATGAATTGCTTCGAACAAAGCAGCAAGCGTCTTTTGCGAAATTTTAGACTGAAACAACGCCACATCGAGAAAATGATCGACTTTTCGACGCCGATTGAGCAACAATCTTGTTCCCGCGATGTGATTCATGGTCGATGCCATGACATCCTCTATTCTCGCCCATTCGATGTTTCCGCCGCGAAATGCCGCTTCCCTTATTCCGCGATCGGCTTCTTCCATCAACGAACGACGTTGCGACATGGGTACGCGTTCCTTTCGCCCGTCGGGATATTCCATTTCGAAATCAAGTTTCGCGGTAACGCAGTTGTATAAGCGTCCCCACGCGGACACGCCGTCAATTCCCAAATCGGCCGTCAAAGCTTCGAGTTCCGGCGCCATGGTTCTTTGGGCTTCTTCTCTTAAACGCTTGAAGAAATATTGTACAGGAGCTATCGCCGGACGGGCGAGAAAATCCTTGAATTCATCATCCGCGATATTTTTCAAAGCCCGTTTAAACTCGACATCAAGCTTCTGGAATTCAGCATCGATCTGAGCCAAAACCCCAGACTCTTTTTGATAATCTTCATTATCGGCATTCGCCGAGCAAAGGCATTCGATGTACGTAGCATAATGCAAACATCTTGAAAATATTTTCTCACCGGAGATGAACATTTTCTCCCAAGCATCATAGTTCGATCCGGAAAGAGGTTCGGTCTTGCCAGCTTTTTCAATCAGCAGGCCCAAATCTTTTAAAATCTCATCGCGAAAGTTTGTTCTTTCCGCACAATCGAATTCGGGGAAAAACGAAGAAAGATCCCAGCGTACGCCTTCAGCCATATTCGCCTCCTTTAAACACTTCAAAGAATTTGTACCACAAAGAAGATTTCAATTCAACCTTTAATTATGGCCAACAGGCAATCGCGCCTAGAACCTGTTAGAAAAAAACTTTTATAAATAGTTGTTTCCTTACAGGCTCTTATGGCCGGTCGATGAACGAAATTTGTTACAGTTATTTATTAACAAGGCATTACCTTCCGGGAAAGGCCATGAATTGCAGGCTTCTCAAATTTCCGGGCGGAGCAAGCACCGCCCCTACGACAGGGAATGAACCGGATCTCCAAATTTAATGCGATCGCCCTGTTACAACCGAAGGCTTTAAACGACGACTTTCGAATGTAAAGTTTTTATTAATAAATTTTAACGATACATGACTTTGTAATTGTGATGTAATTATCGATTATTCAGTATGAAAAAAATGCTTTGGTTCACGATAATGAGATTCAAAAATCTTGCTCGAACAAAGAGGAAATAAAAACCATGATTGAGTATTTAAGTCAATTATCCGTCTTTGGAGTACAACTGATTGATTTCAATAATTTCGGCCATTTATTTTTAAAATTATCGATAGATATAATTTTCGCCCTCATAATTATCAGAGGGATATTCTATCCGATATATCGCGAAATCAACTATTTGTTTACCGCAATGTTAATTAATATAGTGGTATTCCTGATATGCTTTTTTTTAATAAATCTCAGACTGGAAAAGGGAATCGCATTCGGACTTTTTGCGGTGTTGTCAATAGTAAGATATAGAACGGAACAAATCCCAATAAGACAAATGACTTATTTGTTCGCGGTGATAATTATTGCCGTTATAAACGCCTTTTCCGGCAAATCGGTTAGTTTTGCCGAGTTGATTCTAAGCAACTCGGTTATTGCAATTTCAATATATATCCTTGAAAAAACGATGGCTCATAATAATTATATTGTTAAAACAATCAAATATGAAAAAATCGAGCTTATCAAACCTGAAAAATATGATGAACTCTTGAATGATTTAAGATTGCGTACCGGTTTCAAGATACAAAAGGCGGAAGTTGAATCTATAAATTTTTCAAACAACACTGCCGAGATAAATGTTTTCTATAAATAGCCGGATTTCTTCATGGACATACATGTTGAAAATAATTAGTGCAACGCCAGATACCGCCAAGACCCCCAAGAACGCCAAGAAAAACATCATGAACTATTTTTTTCAAATTGGCTTTATCTTCTCCGTAGCTCTGCGGCAAATTTCAAAGTATTGTTGTCGTATTATTGAGTCCTGCCTTTCGAAAACTCCTCAAGCTCCGCGGATTACGGCGCCGGCGCCTAATCCGCTCTATATCGCCCATGGATGGCGTAGATACCCGAAATACGCCCGGATGGCACTTTTCGGGTACCCGAAAACCGGCTTTCATTTTGCAGCTATCAATAGTTCAAGTTCATCCGTATTGAAAATTGCATGTGTTTTACTCCTGCTGCTGATATTTCCTTTCCCCGGCCAGGCAAAGGGCAGAAGCATAGACAATATTGATACCAGTTGGGCTGAGAAAGAGGGCAAGGATACCGGAACAAATTATTTCACCGATTTAAGCTTTGAATCCAACAACAATGTTTTCGGGCTCAGCGATTCACAAAAAACAAAGCTTACTGAAAATGATCCCAAAGATATCAACAGCAATCGATATAAGGACATGGACTCAATATCGGATTACATTATCGCGCCAACCATTGGTGCAAAGGTTAGTTCAAAAAATTCATATTTCGGCAAATTCGATCTGACATCATGGATTAAATACAATTATTATAAGAGGAATGAAAAATCCAGTTTTTCCGAAGGACGTATAAGGCTGAAAAGATCCTCCGGAAAACATGGCAAATTGGCTCTGGAGGGAAATTTTACTTCTAAATATTTTAAAAAGAACTATCTTTCCGGTGTTGTTGATACCAATTCCAACGGCAATATTAAGAGAGATGAACGGATCTATTCCGCGGCCGTTTACGACGAGTACGAAGGAAAGATATCATATGAACACACATTGCTGAAGAAAAAGCACAAATTCCTTTCCCGCATAATTCTTGAGCCCTTTGCCGGATATCGTTGTCGAAAATATAATTCGGAATTCAACAATCGCAATTTCAACCTTCCATTCGAAGGGGTCGGATTTGCTTTTAAATTCGCCTCACGAATAGACCTCGGAATCAAATATCAACACGATCAAGTTCTATCCGGTAATGGCCAAGAGTTATTCTTATATGATGAAACAATCTCCGGAATTGACTGTAACGGCGACGGCAAAATACGGGCAAATGCTCCATGCATAAGTAAAATCGATCGATCTTCCAACAGAAACACCCTTGAAATCAATCCTTCCGTAAAATTAACGGAAGATGCCTCGTTATTTTTAGGGTACAGCAAAAGAACGGAATCCTATACGTCCGACAATTCCCTGGATATTAAGCATTACAATCAAGACGGTTATCGTCGACAAGTCAAATCAGGATTCAAATACAACGTTTCAAAAAACATCTCTGCATTAATCGAGTACAGCAAGACCGACAACGAAGACGGTGACGACGACAAATATTCAGAAAATAAATTTATTATTTCTTTGAAAATTGATCTTAATTAAGCTGGACAGCGAAATATATAAAACTTGCCAAGGTCAAGAGGAGATAAAAAATGGAAAAAAAACAATTGTTTTTCTTATTGCTATCAGCTTTTGCATTGATTATTACCGGATGCGGCAATAATCCGGTAAGCACAGGATCGACAAGCACGACCACAAGTACAAGCACGAGTACCACTACGAACACTACGAACACAACCACCAATACAAGCACTACGACCACTACAAGCACCGACACCGGCACGAGCACCACAACAAGCACTACCACAAGCAGCAGTATTACCGTGTCTGAAGCGCTTGCCTTAAATTGCACCAATCATGAAGAATCCGCTGACTACATTTGGAGCAGTTCCGAAGTCATTCCAATCATATTAAACGGAGGTTCGATTTCCGTAAGCTCCGGCAATGTAACCGTCAACGGCACCAAGGCAACGATAACATCCGCAGGAACATACAGTATAAGCGGTACTTTGAATGACGGACAGATAATCGTGAATTCCGCAGGGAATGGAATTGTAAGGATTATCCTGAACGGAGTCGATATCACATGTTCAAACAGTGCACCTATTTACATCAAAGACGCAGGAAAAGTTATTATTGTTCTTGCCGACAACACCGTCAATTACATTAAAGACGGAACATCATATGTTCTTGAAGATCCGACGGAAAACGAACCCAATGCACCAATATTCAGCAAGGACAGCCTCACTATCCATGGAGGCGGAACACTGACGGTAACCGGAAAATACAATGACGGAATCGCTTCCAAGGACGGGCTCATCATAAACAGCGGTACAATCAATGTGACCGCCGTGGATGACGGAATTCGAGGCAAGGATTACCTAATCGTCAAAAATGCGAATATCACCGTGAATGCCGGAGGAGACGGTTTGAAATCCGACGAAGATACCGATTCAACAAAGGGGTACATTTTAATCGAAAGCGGAGTAATAAATATAACTGCCGGCGGAGACGGGATTACAGCTGAAACCGACGCATTGATCGCAAATGGAACCATTACTGTTTCTTCAGGCGGAGGCAGCAGTAAGATCGTCAGTGACGACACATCAGCAAAAGGAATAAAAGGTCTTACCTGTTGTATTATTGACGGCGGAACCATTTCCATCAATTCCGCGGATGACGCTATACATTCAAACGGAAGTTTTTTCATCGACAACGCAACAATACCCATCTCTTCTGGGGACGACGGCATGCACGCCGAAACAAACGGCGTGATCAACGGCGGCAAAATTGATATTTCAAAATCCTATGAAGGCATAGAAGCTTTTACTATTACAGTCAACGGTGGACAAATTCATATTACCTCAAGCGATGACGGTATCAATGGCGCCGGAGGCGTCGACAGCTCCGGATGGGGTAACTTCCCAAGTACAGGAAACTGCTATTTTTATATCAACGGCGGCTACATCATCGTTAATGCCGTCGGGGACGGTATTGACATAAACGGTTCAATTGTCATGACGAACGGAACCGTTCTCGTAAACGGACCTACGGAAAACATGAATGGATCCCTGGATTACGACGGCTCGTTCCAAATGACAGGCGGATTTCTTGTAGCCGCGGGAAGTTCCGGCATGGCGCAAGCTCCCAGTTCGACGTCCTCCCAATATGCGGTACTTATGAATTTAACATCAACAATGAACGCGGGCACCTTATTTCATATTCAAAGCAGCACGGGTGAAAATATCCTGACCTTTGCACCTTCAAAAAAATATCAGTCCGTGGCATTTTCTTCATCAAAACTCAATAAAGGTTCCACCTATGATGTTTATTATTCGGGCAGTTCATCCGGTACGGCCAACGACGGTCTTTACCAGGATGGAACATATACCCCCGGAACCAAATATACGAGTTTCACCGTTTCGAGCATTGTGACAACCGTCGGAACAGCAGCCGGGGGAATGACCGGCGGTGGTAGATAATATGAAACCAGTCTTTATTGATATTAACTTCATCATTTAATGCTTATCACGATGTTCCTTTTCCAACTTCGAAAAGAACGCAAAATAACAAACGCTCGACAACATATACAACACGCAGGTTATCCGAAGGCAGGAATCATAGCCCCAATTCTTGATCAGATTTCCGGAGAACAGCATGGAAGCCGACCAAGCCAAGTTCCATGACATGCTGTCGGCGGCCGAAGCCCGCGCTCGATAATTCGATGGAATCGTAGCCATCAACATTTCCTGGCGCATCGGACTGTTCATATTCATGAGAGCTCCGCGGAACACGAAGCATATCGTACAAAGCCAATAATCGTGACTCCAGGCCATCAACATCATGAATGGAAGCGACAGAATCTCGGAGAGAACCACTCCCTTGACAAGCCCTAACTTTGATGAGGTCCAGGGTGAAACAATTCCGCCTACGGCCGTTCCCAATTGCCCAACCGCGAAAACCATTCCGATCTGCTCGATGCCGGCACCAACCCAATCCTGGAAGTAGAGGTTGAAATAAGGGATGATAAGGCCGGCACCCGCTCCGATGAGAGCGGTTGGGATCATGAATTTGATTATCAATTGTTTTGCATCCCGGTATGCATTAAGATCATATTCTTGCGACTCAACCGACTGTTTCGGCGAATCGGCAGAGAAGCTCCGATTCTCTTTTATTCGCGAAGCAGGGAAAATCGCCAATAAAATAAAACCGGCGGCGATTCCCAATACCGTTTGCAGAGCTTTCGGATCACTCTTGGGATCGATTATTCCGGGTGTGGAAAAAAGACCGGGAAGCCAACCGGCAAGGATTCCCGCAGCAATGTTCATGAAAAGAATGATGGAGAAATTCAGACTGAACAAATACGGCCGTTGCCTTCTCCGGCTGTTTTCCAGCAAAAAGGGTTGAACTGAAACCATCATCGCGCCGAGCCCGATCCCGGATATCAAGCACGCAACTACGATAATCGCCAACGATCGGGAAAAAGCGACAATGCCGAAACCAATTGCGCAAGCAACAATGCCCAAAATATACGTCTTTTTTCTCGATGTCTTATCGGCAAGCCAACCCATCGGAATGGAAGATGCGGCTGCCGCAAAAGCTTGAAATGCCCAAAGTCGGCCGATTATACCTTCATCAAGACCGATGTTTTTAAAATAGAAATTGAGCAAAACAGCTATGATTCCATTTCCAAGACCAATCAAGCTTTGTGCGCGTAAAAGGTTTCGGATGGGCTTTGAAAACGTTCGCGCCATGACAAAATATGAAATCATGGCGTAATTTTGGACTTATTTACGATTTTTCGCAAGTGATTCCGAGATTATTCTCAGGCGGGAAAAGATTCAGCAATGTCGAACGAAATTATCCGAAATTTTAAAACCCGCCGAAGTCACGAACATTAGACTTGGCGGGTTTTATGTGTCTCATAACAAGTAAATCCACATTTCACAGCCCGAAAAGTGTCGCTACTAGCGAAGAAAGCAATTTATATCAGCCATCAGCCTTGAGATTGCTTCTATTCTCCACGTCTCTGTTTCTCCGCGGTGGAAAAGACGTCTGTTTTTTGCTGCAATCGCAAAACCTCAATGTTATTTTCCCTTGTTATTCTGCTGTTGCGCCTTCGGGATTTGCAGCTCGTTGAGATAAAGTTCATATTCACCGGAAAGTTTTTCGTTCTCGATTTTAATATTCAGTTTACCAACCGCAACCGAATGCAACTTGTCCGGTTGCGACAATTTGAAACTGATATGGCCGATCGGCAAAGGTTCACTCGCTTTTCCGTCCGCGGCCTTGGTGGTAATTTCCATGATATCAGCTTCGAATTCGGTTAATTCGGGTTTAATTATTTTTACCGGAAACGTTTGATCGCTAAAAATAAGCTTAGCTTTGAATACTACGGCTCCATCGATTGCTTGTTTTGTTTGAAGATTGACTTGGATGATTTTATCAATATTGAGTTCGGTTACGACAAAATCCTTTGCCTTGAAAGAAAATCCGATTGACTTAAAGTATGGAATTTCTTGTTGGTCTACCGACGGAATGGTAGTTTCCCCTAGAGCAGGAAAACCCGGAAAAACCACGGCAAAAACCATGAACAGGATCACGGAAGCTAAAAACCTTTTCATATGAACCTCCTTCATTTAAATGTAAGTATAGATCATTCAAAGAAAATTTGCGACAAACTGACCGGGATCAAAAATATAGCCCGCCATAGGACCGGTTAAGATGAAAGTCATTTTGACATAAAGGGGAACGAGCAATTTGACATCCAGTTTCGCGGAGATGAATAAAATCAGAATAAATAAACTATAAGGCTGGATTGCTTCTATTTTCGTCTTCACGGACGGACCGCCCAACCACATCAATACTTTTGAACCGTCAAGCGGAGGAATCGGCAGGAGATTGAAAAGAAAAAGACCTAAATTCATTCCAAAAACACGGAACAGAAGTCGGTAAAAGAAATTTCCCGTCGGCGTGGTCATTGCCTTCAACAGCATTTCATTACCCGGTGAAATTGAGAGAAAGAGACCTATCAACGCCGCTACCAAAAGGTTCCCGAGCGGGCCGGCAAAGGCTACGATACCGTATCCCTTGACCGGATCTTTAAAATTATTCGGATTGACCTCGACGGGTTTTCCCCAGCCAAACGCCATCGGCGAACCGACCAAGGAAAGATATAATGGAAGGAAAGTTCCGAGCGGGTCCAGGTGTTCGATCGGATTTAGGCTGACACGGCCGTTTTGTCGCGGCGTCGGATCTCCGAGCCTGTCGGCGGCAAACGCATGACAGAATTCATGAAATCCGATGCCGACAACAAATGCCGGAAGATCAAGAGATAGAATATCGATTAATTGTTTTTCCATAACCTATGCTTCAATTTCGTGATTATTGGAAAGATACCACATTCCACCACAAATTTCTGAATTTGGTTTCTTAATTTAATTATAATGAAATTGTTTATCCCTTGATGTAAAGATTTGAAAAGACAGGGCAAACGCACGAAAAATGCAAAATCCTCTTGTAATCACGGTAGCCGACCCGGCGGATTACGGCGAAAGCACGCCTAATCCGCCCTACAGAAATTTTAATGCGTTTGCCCTGTTTGCAAAGAAGGTTACTTGACATGATGGTGATGTTTATCCGATTATATGGATTCTCATATTCAGCACGCAAAATAGGATTATTCCAACATGAATAAAGATTTTAAAACCTTCGTCGAAGACAACCTGGTGGCTTTTGACGGTGCCATGGGCACGGCGCTGTATTCCAAGGGTATCTATATCAACCAATTATACGAAGACCAGAACCTCTCCAATCCGGGTTTGGTCAAACAGATTCATAAAGAATTCATCTCAATGGGCGCGATGGTCATCGAAACCAATACGTTCGGCGCCAATCGCTTCAAACTTACACCTCACGGTATGGCCGACAAAATCGGACAAATAAATACCCAAGGCGCACGCTTAGCCAAAGAAGCCGCCGAAAACTCGGCATTCGTCGCAGGCGCCATCGGCCCACTGGGAATTCGTATCGAACCTTGGGGAAAAACTTCGGTTGAAGAAGCCGAATCGGCTTTTTCCGAACAAGCGAAATATCTTCTGGAAGGCGGAGTCGACCTTATTATTCTCGAAACCTTCTTCGATTTGAACGAAATTCACCAAGCCATCAAAGCCGTCAAGAAACTCACGGATAAACCGATCATCGCGTCAATGACAATAAACGAGGACGGCAACGCGCTCTACGGCACGAGCCCCGACGTTTTCGCTCCTAAACTAGAAGAATGGGGAGCCGACATCATCGGACTCAATTGTTCGGTAGGACCGAAAGCCATGTATGACGCACTCGAAAGAATACGAGTTTTTGCCAGAAAGCCTCTCATCGTACAACCCAGCGCCGGAATGCCCAAGGTAATTGACGGTAGGATGATCTACCTGTGTAATCCCGAATACTTCGGAGAGTACGCCAAAAGATTCATTCAACTTGGCGTCAGGATAGTCGGCGGATGCTGTGGAACCACTCCGGAACACATTCGCTGGGTTAGAAACGCCATTAAAGCTTTGGAACAGCCAAAAAAGAAACTGTTCGGCATGGAACAAACCACGAAAGAGTCCGACAAGGCGGCGATGCAAAAGGTCACGGCCGTTGAACCGAAAAACAAATCGGCATTCGCTCGAAAGATCTTCGAAAAGAAATTCGTCGTCAGCGCTGAATTAACTCCGCCCAAGGGATGCGATCCCACCAAAATTCTTGAAGCCGCCAAAGTTCTCAAAGCCAACGGAATCGACGCAATCAATATTCCCGACGGCCCACGGGCTTCAGCCAGGCTTAGTCCGATGGCCCTCTCGGTTTTGATCGAGCAACAGGTCGGCATCGAAACTATTCTTCACTATTGCTGCCGCGATCGAAATATTTTGGGAATACAATCCGATCTTCTAGGCGCCTATGCGATGGGGCTGAGAAACATACTCTGCATAACCGGAGATCCTCCGAAAATCGGAAATTATCCCGAAGCAACCGCGGTTTTCGACATCGATTCCATCGGTCTGACCAACGTTGTTTACCGCCTGAATCACGGGCTCGACCTAGGAGGCAACGCCATAGGAAAACCCACCGGTCTTTTGATCGGCGTCGGAGCAAACCCTGGAGCCATCGACATCGAGCTTGAAGTTCGAAGATTCGAATGGAAAGTCAACGCCGGCGCCGAGTTCGCGATAACACAACCGGTATTTGACATACACCTTCTGGAAAAATTCCTGACCAAGATCGCCCACGTCAGAATTCCGATTTTGGCGGGCATTTGGCCCTTAACCAGCCTGAAAAACGCCGAATTCATGAACAACGAAGTCCCGGGTGCATCGGTTCCCGACCTGATAATGGCACGTATGCGCGCCATCCCGACTCTCGAAGGACAGCGCGAAGAAGGCATCGCCATAGCCAATGAAGCTCTCGCGAAAATCAGACCCATGGTCGACGGTGTCCAATTGAGCGTTCCCTTCGGCAAAGTCGAGGGCGTTCTCAAAGTTTTATCGAATATTTCGAAGTGACTTTTGATGTCCTTCGAGTAAGGTGACGAATATGAAACGTTTATCAAAAGATAAATTTCTTTCACATCTGCGCGAACGGATTCTGGTTTTCGACGGTGCCATGGGAAGCACGTTGCAAACGCAAAATCTAACTCATGACGATTTCGGAGGTTTTGATGGTTGTAACGAAGCGCTGAATATCCATTGTCCCGATGCGGTGAGAACGGTTCATTCCTCCTTTCTGGCGGCCGGGTGTCGCGGTATTGAAACCAATACCTTCGGAGCCACGAAAATAACCCTTCAGGAATACGGCCTACAAAATCGCGTGTCGGAAATCAATCGCGCGGCCGTTCGCATCGCCCGGGAAGCGATTGAGGCAAACCCCGGCGATGAACCGAAATTCATAGCCGGCTCCATCGGTCCGACTTCGAAGCTTCCCAGCCTGGGAAAAGCTTCTTTTGATGAAATGTCGACGGCTTATACGGAGCAAATCGATGCTTTAATACAAGCCGGAATCGACATCATACTGATCGAAACCTGTCAAGACCCTCTCCAGATAAAAGCCGCTCTGAAAGCCACTTCCGAGGTTTTCCGCAAGGAAGGAATTCAGCTTCCCGTTATCGTTTCAGTCACGATCGAGGCGGCCGGTACAATGCTTGTCGGCACCGACATCGGCGCCATCCAAACGATTCTTGAACCTTATGAAATCATCGACGCGATCGGAATCAACTGCGCCACGGGCCCTCTGGAAATGGTCCGCCACGTTCGGCATCTTTCGCGCAATTCACGCAAACATATCAGTGTAATGCCCAACGCAGGACTGCCTGAGATCGTTCAGGGGAAACCGATATATCGTCTCTCACCCGATGAACTGGCGCAATTCCACCTTCGTTTCGTCGAACAAGACGGCGTTTCGATTGTCGGAGGTTGCTGCGGAACATCTCCCGCGCACATCGAAGCCGTAGTGAAGGCAGTAGGGCAAGCGACTCCCCAAAAGAGGAGTCCGGCAATGCAACCTTCCGCCGCAAGTCTTTTTTACTCCGTGCCGTTTTGCCAAAATCCGCCGCCGTGCATGGTAGGGGAGCGAACCAATGCCACCGGCTCAAAAATCTTCCGCGAGCTTCTTCTTAAGGAAGATTGGGAAAATATCGTTTACTTGGGGAAAGAGCAAGCCAAAGGCGGAGCTCATTTCCTCGATTTATCCGTCGCCTATGCCGGCCGAAACGAGCGACAAGATCTCGAAACCCTCGTTCCTCTTTTCGCAACGCAGGTAAAACTTCCCCTAATGATAGATTCCACTGATCCGACCGCTCTTGAAACAGCATTGAAACTACATGGCGGACGATGCATCATCAATTCCGTCAACCTCGAAGACGGAGGCAAGAGACTGGCCGAGATAGCTTCTCTAGCCCGTGATTTCGGCGCCGCGCTCGTATGTTTAACGATTGATGAAGACGGCATGGCGAAAACATCGGAGAAAAAACTCGAAATTGCCCAAAGATTGTATAATTTGCTTACCAAGGAATACGCTTTATCTCCCTCGGATTTGATTTTTGATGCTCTGACATTTACCGTCGGCAGCGGAGATCCTGATCTGCGATGTTCGGCCATGGAAACCCTGGAAGGGTTGCGGCTTATCGGTCAAGCTTTTCCTGAAAGCCTCTCAATCCTCGGAGTCAGCAACATTTCTTACGGGTTAAACCATGAAGCACGAGAAGTTCTCAACAGCGTCTTCCTCGACGAAGCGGTCAAACGCGGATTGAGATTGGCGATCGTTAACCCCGCGGGAATCATTCCGCTGTTTAAAATCCCCGCGCATCAGAGAGACTTGGCTCGTGATCTTGTTTTCAACTTGAAAGGCGACGGGTCCGACTTATCCGCGTTCATCAAAGCTTTCGAATCCAAGACGGCAAAGATCGCGAAAAAGCCTGTTGCAAGCCGTGGCACGAAGGATTACACCCCCGCCAAAGCGATGACGGAAAAAATTCTCGACGGAGATAAAACCGGCTTGCCGGAGATTATCGACCGATTACGTGAAAAACTGGCCGCCGAGGTTATTATTAATAAAGTTTTCATCAAAGCGATGAAAAAAGTCGGCGATCTTTTCGGAAAAGGCGAAATGCAGCTTCCATTCGTTCTCCAATCCGCCGAGGTAGTTCGAGCCGCCGTTTCCTATCTTGAACCTCATCTGGAAAAAAAAACGGGCACAGCGGTTCAAAAAATAGTTCTGGCAACGGTCAGCGGCGATGTTCACGACATCGGGAAAAATCTTGTCTCGATCGTGCTTTCCAACAACGGTTTCCAGGTAATCGATCTGGGCATCAAAGTGGACATCGACAAAATGGTCAGGGCCGCCAAAGAGCATCATGCCACGGTTATCGGCATGAGCGGACTGCTGGTTAAATCGGTTCAAATCATGAAGGAAAATCTCGAGGAATTAAATCGCCGGGAATTCACGCCCGACATAATTCTCGGCGGAGCCGCCCTCACGAAAGATTTCGTCGATAGAGAACTTAAGCCTCTTTACCGCGGACGGGTCTTCCGCGCCGGCGACGCTTTCGAGGGCTTGGCAATCATGCGAAAGTTGCACGAAAAAAAGCTCCGCTCTTAACGGGAATTCGGTCAATATATGGCGTTATCTCCTCCTTTTTGGGGTTTGAAAATCGTTGATATTCAGGTTTCCGACCTTCTGAAGCATCTTGATAAATCGACGCTTTATCAAGCCCGATGGAAATATGAAAAGGGCAATCTGGAAACATCCGAACATAAACGGATTTTGCGGGAGAAAGCCGACCCGGCGCTTGATCAGTTGTTGAAGTTAGATGCAAATCGAAAAATTTTTGCCCCCAAGGCGACTTACGGATACTTTCGATGCAGATCTTCCGGTGATTCTCTTGAACTGTTCGATGCGGAATCCGCATCTATCGGAGTTTTCTCATTTCCTCGGCAAAGTCAAAAACCTCGCCTTTGCATCGTCGATTATTTTTCTTCAATAGACGGTGATTTTATTGCCTTGTGGTTGGCGACGATCGGAGAAAAAGCCTCCAAATACGCCGCCAAGCTCTATAAACAAAATGAATATCTGCAATACCACCTTTTCCACGGTTTGGCGGTCGAATTGGCGGAATGCGGCGCGAAATATCTGCAATCGCTGATAACCGGAGAGATTTCCGAGTCATCGCCAGGCATCGGCACGAAAAAAATCAAGAGTTTGAGATTTTCTTTCGGATTCCCCTCCTGCCCTGATTTGAATAATCAAAAGATTTTATTGAATATTCTCCGGGCTGATAAAATCAAAGTGGCTTTAACTGAAACCTGTCAAATGGTGCCGGAGCAATCGGTCTCCGGATTTCTTGTCTTTCATCCCGATGCGAAATATTTCATTCCCTGAATTATGATTTTTTCCGATATACCCGAAAAAGCATGCCATCCTGGCACATTTCGGGTATCTACGCCATCCGTGGACGATATGCAATTTCGATCCGGAATTTTCCGATAATCCGGCCAAGAATAGTCTTCCCGATGAAAGAAACTAACTAGGAAAATGAATTCGATCAGGACAAAAGCACTAAAAATCGACAAATTCCATTCAGTTCACGGTGGATTACGCTTCGACGATGGCTTGCTAATCCCCCCTACAATGCTCTTTACCATGAAAGAAACAAGTTAGGAAAATGAACTCGATGGATTCCCTGCAATTCATTTTTGGATCGTTCAGCGGAGCTTTTCGAAGGATTATTTCCCTGGATATGGAAGTTTTCCAAATTCTTTGGCTCTCCCTGAAGATAGCCATTACGGCGACATTGAGCGGTTTGGTCGTCGGCATTCCATTAGGCTGGTTCATTCAGTCGAGAGGCCCGCGGCTCAGAAATTTTCTATTGATGGTCTTCCAGGCTCTTCTTTCCGTTCCCACCGTCATAATCGGCACCACCGTCTATCTTTTCGTATCCAGGCGCGGTTTACTGGGCGACCTTGATCTGCTGTATTCGCCGTGGGCAATTCTGATCGGCGACATTCTCCTTGTGATTCCTTTGATAACGGTTTTCATCGCAACATCGCTTTCGCAGATTCCGAAGGGCTTACTGGAAACAGCCGTCAATTTGGGTGCGCGAAGATTTCAATTGCTGTTTCTCGTCATCAAGGAATGTAGAACCGCTTTTGCCGTCGCCACCTGCGTGGGCTTCGGCAGGGTAATATCCGAAGTCGGCAGCGCGATGATCTTGGGCGGCAACATCAGGGGGCTGACCCGTACTCTGACCACATCCATGGCATTGGAAATGAGTAAAGGGGATACCGAACTGGCCTTGGCGCTGGGAATCATGCTGCTGTGCCTGGCGATAATCAACACTTCGGCAATTCAAGCTTTACAAAAATTTTCGGTCGGAAAAGTGCAGGCACATGGGGAAGAAACGTTATCGGCGACCGGAAACATCGAGCCGGTTTCGACTGTGCCCGCGCGAGTCGAAATAAAAGTTCAACCGATAATAGTAAAAGATTTGTCATTGAAGTTCGACGGGAAGCCGATTTTCTCGAAATTATCATGCGAACTGGATCTGACCGGAGGGTTGGCCATAAGGGGAAAGTCCGGCGTGGGTAAAACGACACTTCTACGTTTGATTGCCGGTCTGATTTCTTCCGATCAAGGCGTCATCGACGTGGGAAACCGCAGCCCTCTAATGGTTTTTCAAAGACCGTATCTGTTTTCCGGAACTGTAACGGATAATTTAACTTTCGGCTTGCGTGCTCACGGCGCATCTTTTTCATCAGCCGAGGAGAAAATTCAACCGCTTGCCAAGGCGTTGGGATTGTCGACTTTGCTCCATCGTACAACCGAGAATCTTTCGGGCGGAGAAGCCGCACGCGTTTCACTGGCAAGAGCGCTGGTACTTACTCCTGATCTTCTGTTGATCGACGAATCTTTGGTACATCTCGACCGTCTTTCGCTGACGGCGATGAAAACCGTATTATTGGAGTACATCGCGCAGGGAAAAGGTCTTCTGTTGGTAACCCATGATTTAAGCCTGGCCAACTCGATCTGTCGGCATGTAATCACGATCGAAGATGGCAAAATGCTTTCCCAATCATAATACGTTTTTTTTGGACACTGAAAATCATTATGAATTTCATGAGCTTTATCTGCATCTCTGCGGCTATGCGTTGAATTTTTCAGTTAATTTCGGCCACTACCGGAATTTTCAGCGGGAACTTTTTCATTCGAAGAGAGTCAATATGAACATACGAATCTCTCAGGGAGGGCAAATGAAAAGCAAAAGTCAGCCGCAACAAACATGGTGGAACTTCTTTCGGGAATCATTTATTGGGGATTTGCTGACCAATCCGCGGCAAGAACTGAAGTCATGGGGAAAATGCCTGGCCATCTTCCTTTTCCTGAAGGCTTACGTGGTTTCGGCGTATGTCATCGACGGCTCCTGCATGGAACCTCAGCTTTCAACCAGTGATCGTGTCGTCGTGAATAAGATTCTTTATCAATTCAGACCACCGAAACTGGATGAAATCGTGGTTTTTCCATTTCCTAAAAATCCCGCCAAGGATTTTGTGAAGCGGGTCGTGGGTATGCCCGGCGATTTGATCGAAATTCGAGACGGTCGCTTATGGAGAAACGGAAAAGCCATCCGGGAATCGTTCGTTCGTGAACCCATCTGGGGGCATTATGGTCCGCGACGTGTTCCCAAGAATTCTCTCTTCGTAATGGGCGACAATCGCAACAACTCGCTCGACAGTCGATACTGGGGATTCGTTGAAATCCCTAAAATCGCCGGTAGAATCGAATTGAGATACTGGCCGCTGAACAAGCTCGGATATTTGGGCCGTTAAATAAAGTAAGGCCTTGTTAATAAATAACTGTAACAAATTTCGTTCATCGACCGGCCATAAGAGCCTGTAAGAAAACAACTATTTGTAGTGGTTATTTTCTAACAGGCTCTAAATTCAACGCATTGCCCCGATTCGATCCGGCAGGAGATTCAGCTTCTCAACTGTTGGAATTCCCCAATCCTTTCTCAGATCGAGCGGATCGACGATCAGGACTTCCATTCCAACCCCGGTCGCGCCTTTCCAGTCGATATTGACAAAATCTCCGATATAAACAACTTGGGAAGGCTGTAAACCCGATTGCTTCAAACCCAAATGAAAGATCTTGGGATCGGGTTTTTCACATTTCACAATAAAAGAATCCAAAACAAAGGAAAAATAATTACTCAGATTTTTTTCGCGCAACTGCTGCTCCACGCGACCATCGCTGTTCGAGATGACGCCAAGCACGTATCCTTCGTTCTTCAGAATGCTCAATGTCTCAACGGCACTTTCCGCCAAGGAAGACCACAGATTTTCTTTTTCGTGGCTGATTTTCAGCTCGTAGACGAACTTGTTCGTTAATGAAAGGTCCATTTCCTCGGGAATGCCCATATTTCTTACGGTTTCGCCGAAATACCGCCGCCACCAATCATCGCCGAGAGTGCCGCCGGAACCCATAAAGGCGTCCAGAACGACCGTAGTAAGATGAATCGCTTTCATCCATTTTTCCGAAGGGAAAGATAAGCCGGTAACTCTTGCGTAAATATCACGCATTCGTTCCGGATCGGGAAATAGAAGCGTACCTCCGAGATCGAAAAAAACTCCGGTGATTTTCCTATCCATTTGTCGTCCTTTTTATTCATGATGAAAGCAATTGAAGATCGATATCGAGCACCGTATAATACAACAAAATGCCGTCGAAAAAAAAATCATCACGGGGATTTACGCAAATTCTGCCGTTTACCGAAGAACTTCACGCTTCACGGATAATTTTGAAGAGACTCGGCAAAAAACATGCGGTTGAATTAATCGATTTATTTAAAACGAATCGCCGATGGTTGAAACCATATCTTCCTGAAATTCCCCAAAATCTTTCCTTGCCGACAATGCATAAATTCCTCTTATTCGGTCGAACTGAAGCCGGCGCCGCTCGTCGCCTGGAACTCGGAATCTTTTTCGGCGAAACCCGGCAATTGATCGGAATTGTCACCCTTCATTCCATCGTATGGGGAATCTCTCTCTCGGCAGGCTTGGGATTCTGGATAGATCGAACCTTTGCCGGTACCGGTCTAATGACGGAAGCCGTGGCAACTTTGATTTCCTTCGCTTTTGAAGAGACCGGTTTGCATAGAATTTGGTCGAGCGTACAAGAAAAAAATCTGCCATCAAGAAGAATTTTCGAGAAATTGGAATTCAGTTACGAGGGAACGCATAGAAAAGAGCTTTTTATAGACGGAAAATGGCGCAACCAACAGCATTTTAGCCTTCTTCGCGAAGAATACGACCGTTTGGCCGAAAAATGGATTGAAAAAAGGTGGCTGGGAACACCACGTTGAACTACTTTTCTTCAATCGACACATTCTTCGCAGGTATCATGAAAAGGCGACACTTCAAAAAAATAAACGAAAATATTGGTGTCCAAATAAACTCTCTTTCCTATTAATTCGTCTATTCTTCCCATGCGTCACGCTCCGCGCGGATGAATTTATCAACCTCTTCGGCGGTGGTTCCTTCAATGAGTTCTGGTGATTGAATCTCAATTTTTCCGCCAGCCTTAACGATTTGCAGGACTCAATAACATCTTCGTCTTTAAACAAAATTCTCATCAAAAGGTCAAGATTGCATGTCATCAATAAACTCAGAACCGGGCTTGACACTTGTGATGAAAAGGAAGTCCCTGGCCCGGGTACAGGCAACGTAAAGCAGGTGGCGTTCCGTGTCGTAAACTTCCTGCAAATCCCCATCATCTCCGACGGTCTCGATGCGCTCCTGTAAGGGAATGACCTCATCGTCGCAGGCCATCACAACCACGGCACGGAATTCCAGGCCTTTGGCGAGGTGCATGGTGCTGATGGATATGCGACCGCCGGCGGTGTCAACGTGTTCATCGAGAATCTTGAAAGGAATACCGGTTTTCCGGACGGCCTCTTCAGCACGATTCAGTTGCATGGCGGATCTTACAAACACGCCGAATTCATGGGGCAACACACCCGCCTTCGTCTTTTCGGAAATCCATCTGCAGACCGCTTTAATTTCCTCTCTTTCATTTTTAAACTCGCGTATGGCCGGAGACGGGCCGTTGAAAACGGAAATCGTATCACTTCGGTCTTCGCTGTCGCCGTCGGCATCTGTCAAGACCGGCTCAAGAAGGCGGTCAGCCTGCATGCGAATCTGGTGGGAAGTTCGGTAATTCACCCGCAAGGTTCGGGCGCGACCTCGAATATCGACACCAAGGGCTTTCCAGGAAAACAGTTGTTGAAAGATTCGCTGTCCCAGATCACCTGCGAAAAAGAGAGCGTTCGGGCGCCCCCCTCCTAATGCCGCAAAAAACCGGAGGTGATAGGGGCCGATATCCTGGGCTTC
>Ga0209749_1001117_pt1 | contig 26589 bp, 24 predicted proteins | sample EPASupsiteSAE347_FD_187267 | JGI IMG/M metagenome (GOLD analysis project Ga0209749, IMG submission 187267) | Bioremediated contaminated groundwater from EPA Superfund site, New Mexico - Sample SAE3-47 (SPAdes) (version 2) | ecosystem: Environmental > Aquatic > Deep subsurface > Groundwater >...
GTGCCGAGCCGTTCGGGCGGCGCGTCGGTGCGGATTAGATAACAACCGTCCAGTGCCGACTCGGCCTCCACCTTCTCCCGGAGAATAGCGAACGACAAGCGCCCGTTTTTCACCTCCCATGACAGGATATATCGAATATGCTGTTGCTCGGGATCCTGAACTTCCACGTGGTGTTTTTCGTCGAACAATTCCAATTGAATAACCTTCCGCTCCAGCAGATCCCGAATCTGCGGATGCGTCAAGGCCGTCAATGTCAGATAACCGCAGGCGTTCGCTTCTTCTATGCGTTTGGGCGTCAACATGCCCCTGTCTCCGGCAAAGACAATATCCCTGATACCGTATGTCTCTTTGATCTCCGCCATCTTCGCCTTGACTGTGGACTGATCGTTCGTATTCCCACTGAACACTTCCACTCCCACCGGACAGCCTTCGCTGTCCGTCAACAACCCGACCGTCACTTGTTCAGGCCCTTTCTTGCCGTCCCTGTTGTGTCCGAAGGCAACCAGTTCGGATTCAGCGTATTCCCCCTCCATATAGCTCGACGTCAGATCGTAGTAGATCATGCACCCCTCCCGCAGTCTCCGTCCGGCAATCGCCTGCTGAATGGCCTTCTGTCGTTTCAGCAGCCGGTCCATTCTGCGATAGCAATTCACTTCCACATTGGGCCGTTCCCCGGCGGCATACCCTCCGCACTGCTCCCACAGAGAGGATACGGCATAAATGTTCGTCAATGCCAGCTTACTGCCTTGATAGACGATCCGTCCGACGATCATGGCCATGACGTCGTCCACCCACGCCTCCGGCCGGGAGTAGAGCATTCGATCCAGGCCCAGTTCCCTGGCCAGACAATGAAACGACCGGCTGGCTCCGTATTCGCGTCCGCTCTTGATGAGTAGCGGACTGCCGTCCGCCGTCAACTGGCCCTTGCGCCGGAGAAACTGGCGCACAAGTTCGATGGCGCCTGCCGGAAGCTTGCTCAAGTTGGCGACAGTTCTATGCAGCACCTTGCCGTTGTGACGATACGTTTCGCGCACCAGTACGCAACGGTATTGTTTATTACCCCGCTTTAGTTTGATTTCTTCCACAAACATAGTGGCTATAAATTAACACGACCATACCCGTAATTGTCAAGAAAATATTTATATTATTTTATGGTATTAGTGGCTACACTTTGAAGCCCAAAATCACCTCTCCGCCCCCATCACTATTGACTAAATCTCGCTTCGAGATAGTGGAATTTGCGTTTTGAATCGGGCGGCGGCGTATTCCATTGTGTCTTTGCTTTTTTGAGATTCTTTGGTATTATCCAAGTTAATGAATACGGAACTCGGTCGGACGGTTCAAAATACGCCGCACGTGATTCCACCGTACGGCGGATATCGCAAATTGCGGTCATTTCAAGTTGCGGAACTGGTCTATGACGGGACGGTGGTTTTTTGCGACCGCTTCGTGGATAAACGCTCACGCACGCATGACCAGATGGTTCAGGCCGCGCGGAGCGGCCGACAGAACATTGCCGAGGGGAGCATGGCGTCCGCGACATCAAAGAAGACGGAACTTAAGCTTACTAACGTTGCCAAGGCCAGTCTGGAAGAATTGCTCCTGGACTATGAGGATTTTTTGCGTCAGCGCGGTCTGCGTCGTTGGGACAAGGATTCACCAGAGGCATTGGCCGTGCGGAACAGGTTTCGGTTGGAGAGATCGGACGAGTCGGACAGGTCCGATCCCTACGGCATTATCTCGGCTTCTCCGGAAATGGTTGCCAACACGCTGATTTGCCTGATCAACCAAGCCACCTATTTGCTCAAGCGGCAGTTGGAGAAACAGGAGCAAAACTTTCTGCAAGAAGGCGGCTTTACGGAACGGCTTTATCAGGCGCGACAGGAGACGCGCCAAACATAGGTGGCCGGGGTAAGGTTTACACCTTGCGCATTGCAATCCGGCCGCAGGCGGCATGATGTTTGCCGGGTGGTTCCGGAACCGGGCGGTGGCCCGGACTTCTGAAACGCAAGCAGGGATGCTTGCGCTACATTTAAAAAATGTCTGCAGGAAAAATTATGTCCAACTTTTGGGAGCCGTTTCGTCCATAGATTAAGCTGGCACTCTTATAGCGGCAGTGGTATAAAGTGTAAATCAAGGGTCGAAATGAAAAATTATATTCTAACGGCTGTTGTGGAGCGGGAAGGGGATGGCTTCGTTGCGCTTTGTCCCGAACTGGATGTCGCCAGCCAAGGCAACACGGTCGAGGAAGCCAGGATAAATTTAAAAGAAGCGGTTGAGCTTTTTCTTGAATGCGCCGACCCCGAGGAACTTCAAGGCCGTCTGCATGGAGAAGTCTACGTGACCCGTTTTGAGGCCGTGCATGCCTAGGCTTGGACATTTTTCCGGAAAAGACATTTGCCGGATTCTTGAGCAACACGGTTTTCATATGGTTCGTCAACGCGGCAGTCATGCGGTCATGCAAAAGCGGCGGCGTGATTGTAACGTTTATTTATTGACAGCGCCTAACTTAATTTTTTAGCAACTACAAACCGCGGCGTATCAGGTCCTCGACATATTTCGCGATGGCGGGGGAGGCGGTCAAGGCCGGGGATTCGAGCCCGATCAGATTTATCAGCCCCGGCAGGCCGCGCTCCGATTCCCCCCGGATGACGAAATCGCGGAATGTTTCGCCGGCAGTCTGCAATTTCGGGCGGATTCCGGCCATATCCGCCTGCAGATCGTCATATTCGATAAACGGCAGATATTTTCCGGCGCTCTCGTAAAATTCCCGGCGATGACCGGCATCCACGTCGTAATTCAACTCATCCACATAAAAGGCGTTCGGGCCGAGCTTCAGGCTGCCGTCCAGTTTCAGAACGCTGTGCACTCCGAGACTGATGGCGGTCGGCGCCGGATAAACCAGGCGGGTGAGCTTTCCGCGATGGCGGCCTGCCACGGAAAAATATTCCCCCTTGCATGGATGAATCCGGTACCCGGCCGCGTCAACGTCAATGCCGGCTATGGCGGCGACCGCGTCGGCGGAAAGTCCGGCCGCATTGACGACTATTTTGCATTCGACAGCCAGCGTACCGCCGTCCGCATCTCGCGTCTCAATTAAAAATCCGTTCGCTGTTTTTTGCAGGCCGGTCACGGCGCATCCATAGACAATCGTGGTTCCGGCCGCGGCGGCGGACTGGGCGAAAAAATTCATCAGACGGTGGGAATCAAGAATGCCGGTGCTCGGACTCCATAAGGCGGCCTCGCCGATCACCTGCGGCTCCATGCCCGGGATTTCACGCCCGGTCAGGAGCCGGAGTCCGGGAACGCCGTTTGCATTTCCCTGGGCGAAGAGCTTTTCGATTTTATTCCGCTCGGCCTCGTCGGACGCCACGATGATTTTTCCCGTGACGGCATGCGGGATATTGTATTTTTGACACAACTCGCGCATCAGGCGGTTGCCCTCCACGCACAGCCGGGCTTTCAACGAACCGGCAGGATAATACATGCCGGCGTGGATCACCTCGCTGTTGCGCGAGGATGTTTCGCGGCCGAAGCCGTCATGGCGTTCCAGAACGAGGATCTCTTTCTTGTGAGACGACAGTTGCCTGGCAACGGCCAGGCCGACCACTCCCGCGCCGATAATGACTATGTCAACTTTTTCCATGAGACTTTCCCTGTCATTGAGCACCTTCCCAATGCAGGTCATACCCGCATCAACCCAAAGGCGGATGTTTCTCACAGAGATCACAAAATTTGGCGATAATATCCTTGTATTCCATGTGCGCTCCGTGAGAGATATTTTCTTTTTTTTTCTCGCTGTTCTTCATGCTTGAGGCACTAGAAGAACGCTTTGGCCAGTTTCAATATGCCCTGGCTCCAGGGGACGCGGTGCGAGATGCCCGAGGCTCCTGTCAGCCGGCCGGCGTTGGCAAGGTACCAACGGTAGTTCCGGATCAGGGCGTCCCGGTTGGAATATTTCGGCTTGAAGCCCAATTTCTTTTCCGCTTTTTGGATGGAAACGAACGATTCCTTGCCGGCCGTCTCGTAAATCCATTTATAGAGCGGCGATAAACGCATCAACTCCAGCAGGCGCAGGACCATGATTACAGGACGCTCCGGCAGTGATATGACCCGCTTGCCATGTCCGGCTTCGTCCAGAACGGCCTGAAAATCGGAGCGCGGAGTGCCGAATTCCTTTGCCCCGATGTTAAAAGTGTCGTTGACGACATCTTCCGGCAGAACGGCACAGAGCCGGATCGTCTCGCAAAGGTCTTCCACGTCCAGATATTGATAGGGATTGTCGCCTTTTCCAAGTATGGGAAAATTGTGCCTGTCCCTGGCCCATTCGTAGAGCATGGCAAAGACCCCCAGCCGCTCGGGGCCGATGAACGATTTGGGACGCAGAATCGGCAGGCACATGCCTTTGCTGCGGTATTCCCCGCAGACCGTTTCAGCCAGAACCTTTGCCTCGCCGTACGGGCCGACTCCCACGAGCCTGTCTGTTTCAAGGAGCGGATGATGGTCGGGAATGCCGTATACGGCCGTGGAGGAAACGTGAATAAAGCGTTTGATTTTGCGGCGCGCGGCCTCCTCAAGGACGATTCGTGTGCCGGTGACGTCTGTGGAATAAATATCTTCAGGCTTGTAAAGGGGCAGGGCGGCCGCCGCGTGAACGACGATGTCCACGCCTTCCATGGCCGAACGCACGTCCTCCGGGTTGCGGATATCGCCGCGGATGAAACGCACCCGCTCCCTGACATCCGGATAATCGAAGTCGGCAATGTCAAGAACGGTCACGCGCTGTTGTCCGGCCAGCAGATGGCGGACAAGATTGATGCCCAGAAATCCGGACCCGCCCGTTATCAAAAATTCTTGCGTCATTCAGCGCCTCTCCTGTAAACTTTTTTGCGATCAATTTGGTTTTGCCGATGCGGATTGTTGCATTTTTCCCGGCAAGAATGCAATGCGAATCGTGTTGTAATTCATTGGGGGGGAGGATTGTCGTTCATGCGTATTGCGTATCCCCGATCCTCTCTTTTGTCGACCAGAGACCGGCGGAGGGGGTGTTGATGTAAAACACTTCTTCCCCGTCGGGCATGACGTTGAAGCCGTTGCGCATGCGCTCCGGATCGTAACGCCGCAGCGCTGAAGGCAGTTCCATGTATTGAAAGCCTACGCTGCGGATTTCATCTCCGGAAAGATGTCCGGGAGCATAGGTGATGTTGAAGCGGCCTTCTGAGGAACCATGAATCAAATGGGCGGTGGCGTGCGTCAAATCCCGGAGGTCGCCGCCGTCAGGACACATCTTCCATAATCCCATGATCCGTTGCGTGCCGCTGTATCCGTATTTGCGGATGACGGTGTCCACCTCCGGCTGTTCCCCGAAACGACGGAGTCCCGGGGCAATGATCAGCAGTTCGCCATTTTCCGCCATGGCCATGCGCGTGCGGTAAATGGCCTTGTTCGCCACCCAGGTGCTGTGGAATTCGTCGCCCTGCATCACCGCCACCACCTTTTTAAGCGGCGGAACGATCGTGATGTTTTGTTTCTGCGAAGCGCGCGCCGCGGCAAGATAGGTTTCCAGGTCCTCGCCCGCGTAAACGCCGGTATGATGCAGGCCGCCCTGCGCCCCATAAGCCATGACAACCATGAAATAAAAATCCGGATAATACGCCAGATAATCCTCCTCCGCCTTGTTGTAACAGGCGCGCAACGGAGTTATGAGGCGGCCGAGATTGTTTTCAATGCCGCAGCAGGCCGCCATCATGTGCGAAGCGCAGATCATCGGCTTGCCGCCCAGGCCGATGAAATAATTCTTGTTGTGGTTGGCGAACCCGAGCACCTCGTGCGGAACGACGTGGCCGATGTTCACAATCAGGTCCCATTTCCCCCGCAAAAGGAAGGAATTGAGAGCGACCGGGATCGGCCAGTTCGTCCGGCCGCCGGATATTTTCCTCACAAAGGAGGCGGGGACTTCTCCGATGGTAATCGAACCTTCGCGCCAGTCATGGGCATGGATCCGTTCTTCGGGGATGGAGGCAAACATCCATTTGTTCTGCTCCGGCGTGTGGGGCACATGCTGGCCCAGCGTGGGGATCACGTGCACCTCGGCCGTTTTTGAAAAAATACGGTAAAATTCCTCCGTTATCCAGCCGGCGCCGCTGTGAGCGCGGGTGATATCTGGCGGCAGAAGCAAAACTCGTCCGGGACGGGAACAGATACGCGAGCGCGCCTGATCGGCCGCGCGGCGCACCAGTTCAAGCATATGTTTCCTTGAGATCGGGGACCTCTCTTCGCAAAACCACGGCATATTTTTATCCTCTGGTTGTTTTCCGCCCTTTTTAGGCGGTTTATGTCATACGATTACATAAAAAATAATACCATGCAAGAAAAAACATACTCTTCTATCCGGGCGGAAGACAAATCGTCCGCTCCGTCCGATATTGCCTTTCCCCGCCTCAGGAGAGATGCCGGCCGGTGGTGCCGGCGGCAAAGGAAACGTGCTTCAGGCCCTTGAGGGACTTGAGACCCTTTGACAGGTTTTCTATTTCGGACGCCTTGCCCTTCACGGCCACGATCTCAAGGCAGTTGTCGTGGTCCAGGTGAATATGCTGCGTCGAGATGATCAGACCATGAGCATTGTGCTGGATGGTGGTCAGCTTGCGCAGCAGATCCGGACGGTGATGATTATACACCAGCACTATCGCGCCGGCCACCTCTCTGTCCACGCGCCATTCCTGCTCGACGAGGTTATGGCGGATCATGTCGGCGACCGCCTTGGAACGGGTGGGGCAACGCTCGTTTTTTATCTTGTGATCGAACTTTTTCAGAAGCGAGTCGTCAAGCGACACGCTGAAACGCGTTAATGGCATGATTTTCCTCCTTTTTTATTTTTTACGCCGCCGGCACAATTCGACCAGCAGTTTTTCCAACAGCAATTCCTCCAGATCTGAAGCGGTGGAAACCAGCTTCAAACGCGTCTCCAGGATTATGTCCCGGCACTTCGCCAGTTCCCCGGCGGAAAACAGCCGCGCCTGATCCTTCAGTTTGCCAAGGAAATATGGATGCATCGGCCGCCCCTTGTCGGAAGTCAGCAGTGCATTTATTATATCCGCGCTTTCCCCGGAAGCGGAGCGCAGAATCAGCAGATAACGGAAGCGCGTCTCAAGGGCCATGACGAGACCGATCGGATTTTCCTTCTGAAAAAGCAGTTGCCGCATGATCTGAAGAGCCTGCGGCAGATTGCGGGATCCCACTGCGTCGGCCAGATGAATGGCCTCGCTTTCGCGGGCCGGGGAAACGATCGCAAAAACGTCCTCCTCGCCTATTTTCTGCCGCGGATGGACAAAAATCTCCAGCTTGCCGATCTCCTGCGCCAGCTGGCGGCTCTCCGTGCCGGCAAGGTCCACGATGGCGGCAATTGCCTCCCGCGTGACCTGCAGCTTTCTTTTCCCCAACGCCTCGACGATGAAACCGGCCGCGGCCTTTTCCTTCTGATATTGTTTCAACTCCTCCTGCCGGCTGACTTGTCCCCTGGCACTGCAGGCCTTGAACAGGCCGGAGGCCCTGTCGAACGTTCCGGACGTTATGACAAGGATATTGCCTTCAGGCAAAGATGCTGAAATAACTTCAGCGAGGGTGCCGAGCAGTGTGCTTACCTCCTTTGACCGCGCAATTATGCCGCGATCCAGAAAATTGGCGCCTTTGAGCCAGATGACCTTGCGCGCGCCCATAAAACCGGGCGTCCGAAGCGCCTCAATGCAGCGCACGATTGCGGCCGCGGCCTCCTCAGACTTGCGCGCCTGGGCCTCGATCACTTCCAACCCCAGGGCCCGGGCTTCCGGAGGCACCAGCTTGTCCACCAGGTTTCTGGCGTCTTGGCCGGTCAGATAATCGTCTTCCCCGCTGAAGACATAAACCTGCGCCGGCGTTTTTTGTTCCGTTGATTTCATGTTTTTAAGAATATTATCATTCCCGGAGTTTATTGCAAGACCTCCCAATGGCCGCCTTTATCCGGACCGACGCGTTTAATCAACCCCTCTTTCTTCATTTTAACGATGTTCCATTCTATTCCGTTTACACTAAGCCCCAATTCCGCTGAGAGTCCGGCAATGGTCATGTTCGGGTTTTCTTTTATAAGACGCAATATTTTCTCCCCAGTTTTCTTCCCAGTTTTCTCCCCAGTTTTCTTCCCAGTTGCTCCCTTCTCTCCCTCGCCTTTACCGGCAGATCCGCCCATGACGCGGGTCTTCGGCCTATAAAAAGTCACCAAAAAGCCGCTTTTTATCTTATTGAAAGCAACTTCTATTTTTTCAATTTTACACTCCTGTGAGATGCGCCGCAAGCCTGATCCCCATTTTTCTATATCTTCCGAAAGATACAAGGCCTCCGCGATCAAGGGATTGCGGGGCACGCTGGGAAGATTGCCTGTGACAAAATCCTCGGGCTCATATTCATAAGGGAACTGTCCTGGGTTGAATATTTCGATTCTGTCGCGGTAGATGGCGATTTCATTGCTTTTCGGATTGGTAAAATCCCTGTGGCACAATGAATTTATAATTGCTTCCTTGACGGCGCGAACGGGAATCTCCGGGATTTCCACCCTTTTGCTGCCGGAAAGATCCGCCCGCCAATTGATATGCTCATTGACGTAAGTTTCGGCTTTTTCGATCAGTTCAAAAAGATTGCCGCGGAAACTCTGAATGTCCAGAAAGGTTATCTTGTCTCTCCCGGCAAAAACGGCCGCCTGAACCTCAAGGCCGTTGTCTTTGCAAAAAAGCGCCCGTCCGGAGTTAAGCAGTCTGTTTCCCCTGACCAGATGGAGTTTGTTGAAAATGTTTTTGGGAGAGCCAAAGGCAAAACCGATCCTTCCAGCTTCCCGTCCGCGCTTTATGAATGAACGAATGGTTGGAATGTGAACATCAAAAATCGAATTCCCCGAAACTTCCATGCCCCATGAATAAACATAGTTCTTTTTCTTTTCCACAAGACGCTGGATTTCACCTGCGGAAAGCCTCCTGTTTTCTTCGCCGGACCGCAGGTAAAACCGTCCGTAGGCCGAATAAATGCCCTCATGGCCGCTGAACTCCACGACAATGCAGTCCTTCCCGGCAATTTTGCGAACCGCAACGTCCGGAAAAATTTTCGGATCAATATGGTCTGATATCGCCTTGGACACATCTTTTATCGTTGATTTGCCCAACTGCTGACCAGCAACTCTGCCGTTATCCTCTATGCCAAAATAAACAGCGCCTCTGCAGTGCTTGTTCAAAATCGCGCCTATGGAAACGATCGCTTCCTTTATTTCGGAGGTAGATCTCTTCAGTTCGACAGTTTCGTTTTCTTTAAACTTCATGCCTGATATTCCGGAATTTGATGTTTATTCTATATTCTTCTTACGTTTGCGGCAATGAAAAATGGCCGCAATAATTGGAATTGCGGCCAGGGCGGACTTTTTGTTAGCATCTCCGGCGTACTGATGAAAAACGAATCCGGAAACATACGCGTCCTGCCCGACCACGTGATCAACAAGATCGCGGCCGGCGAGGTCGTCGAACGTCCGGCCTCGGTCGTCAAGGAACTCGTGGAAAACGCGCTCGATGCCGGCGCCACTGAAATAAGCGTCGAAGTCACCTCCGGCGGCCGCACCCTGATTTCCGTGGCCGACAACGGCCGCGGTATGAACCGCAACGACGCGCTCCTTTCCGTGGAACGCCATGCCACCAGCAAAATAAGCGACGTGGACGATATCGAACGCGTGGCCACCCTCGGTTTTCGCGGCGAGGCCCTGGCCGCCATATCATCCGTCTCAAGGTTCACACTCCGGAGCCGGCCGGCCGCGGATCTCTCCGGCACGGAAATAACCATGTCCGGCGGAAAGATGCAGGAAGTGCGCGACGCCGGCTGCCCGCCAGGCGCCATCGTGGAGGTGCGGCATCTTTTCTTCAATGTGCCCGCGCGCCGCAAATTTCTGCGCTCGGACCAGACGGAACTGGCCCATATCCGCAGCGTGTTCATGATGTACGCGCTGGTCAACCACACCATCGGACTCCGGTTGAAGGCCGACGGCAAATTGATCTACAACCTGCCGGCCAATGCTTCGCTCGATGACCGCCTGGCCGATCTGTTCGATTTTATTTCCAAGGAGCACCTGCGCCCGCTTTCGTTCGCTTCCGGAAACATGCGCGTAAGCGGTTACGCCGCCGTGCCGTCTCTCACCCGCGCGGACCGTTCCGAACAGTATCTTTTCATCAACCGCAGGCCGGTCGCGGCCGGTCTGCTGGCCGGGGCGATCCGCGAAGGATACCGCACCCTGATTCCGAAAGAAAGGCATCCGGTGGTGTTCATTTTTCTGGATCTTAATCCTGAACAGGTTGACGTCAACGTTCATCCGGCCAAAAAAGAGGTCCGCTTCCGCAATCCCGGCGAGGTCCGCGGCGCGGTTGCCGGGGCGATCCGCGAGGCCCTGGCCAATCAACCGGCCAAAGATTTTTCCATACCCGTCCGGTCGGACGTGAAGAAACAACCCGCCGGACGGGAAGAGGCGCCTGTCTGGGACTACGCCGGGATCAAAAAAAAGGCGGCGCCGGTCGAGAGCGTTCTGCCGATGGCGGTTCCAACCGGGACAAAGGCGGAAAACCCCGCCGAAAAGACGAACAAGCCGTGGGCCTGGTGCCGCATAATCGGACAGATAGGCAACCTCTACGTTATTCTGGAAACCAACGAAGGCCTGGTGCTCATGGATCCGCACGCCGCGCACGAGCGGGTGCTCTTTGAAAAGTTCATGTCGGAAGTTAGTGGAAGCGCAGTGAAAAGCCAGGCGCTGCTGATGGCGGAATCAGTTTCCCTTCCGCCCGTGGATGCCGTACGCATCAGGCGGATGCTGGACGGATTGCGAAAAACCGGGTTCGGCATAAGCGAGTTCGGCAGGGACACATTTCTGGTTGACGCGGTGCCGGCCTGTTTCGGCGACCTTGCGGCGCGCAACCTGATCGTGGAAATCGCCGCGTCCCTGGCCGAATCTTCCGGAAGGAACAATGAGGAAAATTTGCTTGCGGAACAAATCGCCAGGGCGGCCTGCCGCGCCGCGGTAAAGGCGCATGCGCACCTGTCGGCCGCCGAACTGGAAAGCCTGGTTGACCAGCTTGAAAAAGCCGAAATGCCCTATACCTGCCCGCACGGACGGCCGGTCATCATCTGTTTTTCGCTGCATGAACTGGCCAGAAAATTTGGAAGAAACGCTCCACGCGGCTAGGATGGCGGGTGCGGCGCGCCAAGTGCGCATGCAGGTCGTCGTAGGCGCGCTTGTAACGCTCGCGTTCGTCGGCGCTCATGCTTTCCAGCAGGGCATGCCGCAAATCATCAAACGGCTCCTGCAGCACCTTGAAAAGATGGGCAATGTCGCCCAGCAACTGTTCGCCGCTGCGCGCGAACTTGACCGCCTCCTGCGCCTTGCCGCACCTGTGCAGGAACTGCCAGAGCGGGCTTTTATGATCGTTCAACTGCAGTTCGTTTTCCAGCATGAGCCTGGCCGAATAGGTGCTGATAAGCAGCATGCGCATGAAGGCCACGAACGAATCCTCGAGCGGATGGGTTTTGGTCGACTTTGCGGCCAGGGTGGCGTGCTCCAGGGCCGCCTGGAGATAATAAAGCGAACCGTCAATCAATTGCACGCAGTGTTTTTGCGGGCCTTTGCCGGAACATTCCAGAAATTGTTTGCGCGCTTTTTCAATGAAAACCTGGCTGCGCGCCAGATGCACAGGCCGGTTCGGATCATAAACTTGGTTGCCGATTTGTTTTGCCATGGATTTTGCTCAGCATAATTATTGCGTTTCTGCATTTTTAATGACATACTATGGCGGCATAAGCAAGAAAAAATTTGCATTATAGGATGAACAAAAACAATGTTGGATATTAAATTCATACGCGAACATGAAGACGAGGTCCGCCGGGCCCTTGAACGCCGCGGCGCCGCCGCCCGGAAACTGGATGAAGTATGCACCCTGGACCGCGAACGCCGCAAGCTGGTCACTGAAGTGGAGGCGCTCAAGCAGCAGCGCAATACGTCCTCAGAGGAAATCGGCCGCCTGAAAAAAGCCGGCCAGGACACCGCCGCCCAACAGGCCGCGGTCAAGGAACTGGGCAATAAGATAAACGAACTCGACCAGCGTCTGCGCCTGCTGGAGGCGGAACTTGAAAAACTGCTTCTGAACATCCCAAATACTCCGCACTCTTCCACGCCTTCCGGGACCTCTTCGAATGACAACAAGATCGTGCGCACCGAGGGCAAGGAACGCTCTTTCGACTTTCAGCCGCGCACACACCTCGAGATAGGCGAAAAACTCGGCATTTTCGACTTCGCCCGCGCCGCCCGCCTGAGCAAGGCCGGCTTTCCGCTCTACGTCGGTCTTGGCGTACAATTGGAGCGCGCGCTGATCCGGTTCATGATAGACCTGCACGTGAAGGAACACGGTTACCTGGAGGTCTCCACGCCCTTTGTCTGCAATACGGCGGCCATGACCGGCACGGGCCAGCTGCCCAAAATGGCCGAGGACATGTACTCCGTCCCCGCCGACGACCTCTGGCTGATCCCGACCGCCGAGGTGCCCGTGACCAACATTTACCGGGAGGAAATCATCGAACGCTCCCTGCCGGTCAAACTGGTGGCGTATTCTCCCTGCTTCCGGCGCGAGGCCGGCGCGGCCGGCAAGGAAACGCGCGGACTCATAAGGGTGCACCAGTTCGACAAGGTCGAAATGGTGAAATTCGTCGAGCCGGAAGGCTCTTATGACGAATTGGAAAAGCTGGTCGGCAACGCCGAGGACGTTTTAAAGGCGCTGGGTCTGACCTACAGAATTCTGGCGCTGTGCGCGGGCGATTTGAGCTTTGCCGCGGCAAAATGCTACGACATCGAACTGTGGGCGCCGGGACAAAAGGCGTGGCTGGAAGTTTCCTCATGCAGCAATTTCGAGTCGTTCCAGGCGCGGCGCGCCGGCATCCGCTACCGGAACAAGAACAAAAAAGCGGAATTCGTGCACACCCTGAACGGCTCGGGCGTGGCCCTGGCGCGTCTGGTGGTGGCCATCCTGGAAAATTACCAGCAGGCCGACGGCTCCGTGGAAGTGCCGGCTGCGCTGGTTCCTTATATGGATGGAGTCAAACGCATCGCGCCGGCGGACGTTGCGGCCAGACTGTAACAACGAATCATTCCAAGAATGATGAGGGAATTCAAAAACGCCGCTGAAACCATGTCCGCCGGACCGAGAAAAAGATCAAAAAAAAGATTGCAATTCAAACGTTCGTATGATACAAACGTTTGATGAATAAACAAGAGGGGGGAATAAACATGAAAAAGGTCGCGCCCGAAGAGCAATCTCTGTCCGCCACCAAAACGCGCATCCTGGACGTGGCCGAAGGCCTGTTCGCCGAACACGGCCTGGAGGCCGTCTCGATCCGCGATATTACCGAGGCGGCCGGAACCAACCTGGGAGCCATCAATTATCATTTCGGCACCAAGCAGGGGCTGATCGCGTCCATTTTCGACCGGCGCCTGACGCCTGTCATGCGGGCGCGGCTGGAGGCGCTCGCCGCAGTTGAAAAAAACGCGGGCAGGACCAGGCCGGCCGTTGAGGACATACTGCGGGCCTTCATCGCTCCGGCCTTCGGCAAGGATGGCGGTGGGCGCAACACCACGTTCAGAAAAATGATGGGGCGCTGCCTGGCGGAACCGAATCGTAAAATCGAAGGATTATTTCATGCCCCATTCCAAAATCTGGCGCAGAAATTCGATGCGGCTCTGCGCAGGGCGCGGCCTGACCTGGCCAGGGAGGAAATCTTCTGGCGCATGAGCTCCGTTGTCGCCTCCCTGCACCACGCCCTGCTCCTGGTGGAGAAAGCGATTCCTCTGCCTCCTGACAAGCGGGACATAGCCCTTGACGAACATGATGTTGTCGAAAGACTGGTTATTTATGGCGCTGCGGTCATGAACGCGCCGCGGCCGAAGAAAGCATGAAATCGTTTCCAAACATAAACATTTTACGCGTGTTATCTTTCTCAGGCGCGATCTTAGTGGCCGGCGGGTGCGTCACCGTGGGCCCGAATTATGTCCCGCCCCAAACTGACGCGTCCACTAATTGGAGTTCGACTCTGAGTTCGAATATAACCATCGCCCCCTCCGCTCCGGAAAAATTAAGCCGCTGGTGGGAGCAGTTGAACGACCCCATCCTCTCCGATCTGATGGAGCAGGCGCGCTACGGCAACCTCGACGTGCGGCAGGCCGAAGCCAGTTTGCGCGCCGCGCGCGCGCAGCGGGGCATTGCCCGGGCCGCCCTGTTTCCGACCGTGCAGGCCGTGGCGGGCGCCTCCCACAGCTATGGCAGCCAGGAGGAAAGCTTCTCCGGCACCGATGCCGACTTGTTTTCCAATGGTTTTGACGCGAGTTGGGAAATGGACATCTTCGGCAAGAACCGGCGCGCGCTGGAGGCCGCCAACGCCACCCTGCAGGCATCGCAGGAGGACTTGAGCGACGAACTAGTCAGCCTCTTTTCCGAAGTGGCCGTCAATTACGTGGAGGTGCGCGCCTATCAGCTTGTAATAACGATCACCGAGTCCAATCTGGCAGCACGCGCCGAGAACTGCGACATTACCCGGTGGCGCCATGAGGCCGGCCTCACCACCCAGCGGGACGTGGACCAGGCCAGGCTCAGCCTGGAACAGGTCCGCGCGCAGCTTCCGGCTTTGAAAACGTCTTTGGAAAAAGCTAAGCACCGCCTGGCCGTGCTTATCGGCCGGCCGCCCGGACATCTGAAAGAACTTTTGGCCGAGGCAAAGCCTATTCCCGTGCCGTCAAAGGACATTGCCATCGGTGTGCCGGCCGAGATGTTGCGCCGCCGTCCGGATATCCGCGGCGCCGAACGCCGGCTGGCGGCCCAGACCGCGCAAATAGGCGTGGCCCAGGCCGCGTGCTATCCGAGTTTTTCTCTGACCGGCAGCATCGGCCTTGAGTCGCTCGCCTTCAGTTCGCTTTATAGTTCCGGAGCAAAAACGGCCCTCGGCGCGGCCAACGCGGCCTGGACGCTTTTCGACGGCGGATCGCTCCGCGAAGCCGTCAACGTCCAAACCGCCTTGCAGGAGAAGGCGCTGGACCTGTACGAATCCACCGTGCTGACCGCACTGGAGGATGTTGAAAACGCACTGACAGCCTATGCCAATGAATTGGAACGCTGCCTGGCGCTCGAGGCCGCGGTAAAAGCCGGGCAAAGCGCGTATCATCTGGCTCAACAACAATACATGTCCGGCCTGATTGATTTTCAAACGGTTCTCGACACGCAGCAGACATTACTGGACGTGCAGGATGACCTGGTTGAGAGCCAGGCGGAAATCACCGCCGACGTGATACGCCTCTATAAAGCCGTGGGAGGAGGCTGGGAACCGCGTCCGACGAACGCCGCGGCGAATGCGACTGGTTCGACGTCCGCTAAATTTCATGTCCTTCGACTATGCTCAGGATCTTGAGCTTGCCGAAAGGCGGCGTGCCGTCTTGTTCCGTGCGGCAATCGGACGGCCTCTGAGAGCAGAGGCCCTACATCTGAGCAAAATAAAGTCGCCCTCTGGAATGACAGGGCTAATTGATCAGGAGACAGGTCATGACCATTCAATCAGGAGAAAAAATCGTCAAAACTCTCGGCATTACCCATGCCCACGCGCGCCATTTGCGGTTGAAATACTGGCTGGCGGCCGGACTGGCCGCGTTTGTCATTTTTTTCGCCGCGTTCCTGATTTTTGGCGGCAAGGCGGATGAACAGCGTTACGTCACCCAGCAGGTTAAGCGCGGCAATCTGGTGGTGACGGTGAGCGCCACCGGCACGTTGAAACCGATAAACGAAGTGGACGTGGGCATTGAGGTTTCCGGCACCATCAAAAATGTCGAGGCGGATTACAATGACGAGGTCAAGGTCGGCCAGGTTCTGGCCAGGCTCGACACCACCAAGCTGGAAGCGCAAACCCTGCAATCCGAATCGGCGCTTGCCTCAGCAAAGGCAAAGCTGCTTGAAACCGAGGCCACCGTTGACGAGTCATCGTCAAAGCTGGCGCAGTTGAACCGGGTTTATGAATTGAGCGGCGGCAAGATGCCATCGCAAAGCGACATGGACGCGGCCGAGGCTGCGCTGGCCCGGGCCCAGGCGGCCTATGCCGGCCAAAAGGCCATCGTGGCCCAGTCCGAGGCCACCTTGAACGCCAACAAAACCGACCTTGCCAAGGCCGTGGTTCATTCCCCGATCAACGGGATAGTTTTAAAACGTTCGGTGGAGCCTGGTCAGACAGTGGCGGCCTCAATGGAAACGCCGACTCTTTTCACCCTGGCCGAAGACCTGAAGAAAATGAAACTGCTGGTTGACGTTGACGAGGCCGACGTGGGCCAGGTTCAATCCGGCCAGGAAGCCGCCTTCACCGTGGATGCCTGGCCTGAGCGGGAATTTCCGGCCATCATCAACATGGTGCGGTTCGGCTCGGAAACCACGGACGGCGTGGTCACCTACAAGGCCGATCTGCGCCTTGATAACTCCGATTTGAAACTGCGTCCCGGCATGACCGCGACCGCCGTGATCACGGTCCAAAAAATAGAAAACGCGCTCCTTGTTCCCAACGCGGCCCTGCGTTTTGTGCCCCCGAAAACAACCCAGGCCGGAAAATCGGGCAACGGCAGCCTGCTCAGCGCCATCATGCCGCATCCGCCCAGACAGGAAAAACTTGACGAAAATGCAAACGGCAAGGGAAAAGAACAGAAGGTGTGGGTCCTCAGTTCCGGCAAATTGACCGCCATACCCATAACCAAGGGCGCCAGCGACGGATTGTGGACGGAAGTGACAGGCGGGCAGATCGAGGCCGGCATGGAAGCGGTGACGGACATGGAGACGGTCAAAAAATGAATGTTTACAATAACGATTCCGAGCATTCCCCGATCATAGACCTTGGCAACGTCACCAAGGTCTATGGCGCGGGCAGCGCGGCCATGGAAGCCTTGCGCGGCGTGGATATCTCAATTTATCCCGGCGAATTCGTGGCCGTGATGGGCCCCAGCGGGTCGGGCAAGAGCACGTGCATGAACATCCTCGGCTGCCTGGATACGCCCACGACCGGCAGCTATCGCTTTCAGGGCGTGGAGGTGGGTGGTTTGACGCGCAACCAGCGCGCGCTCCTGCGGCGGCATTATCTGGGGTTCGTGTTCCAGGGATTCAACCTTCTCAACCGCACCTCGGCTCTTGAAAACGTAGAACTGCCGCTGATCTACCGTCATACGCCGGCGGCAGAGCGGCACAAGCTGGCGCATGAAGCCCTGGACCAAGTGGGGCTGACCGGCTGGGAACACCATACCCCCGGCGAACTTTCCGGCGGACAGCAGCAGCGCGTGGCCATTGCCCGGGCGATCGTCACCCGCCCCGTGGTGCTGTTGGCCGACGAACCCACGGGCAACCTCGATTCAAAGCGCAGCGTTGAAATCATGACTCTGCTGACGTCGTTCAATCGCGACCATGGCATAACGATCATCATGGTGACCCATGAGGCCGATATGGCGGCCTATGCCGGACGAACCGTTCATTTTCTTGACGGTCTGGTTGCGAAGGATCATATACACAGTGAGGAAAACCGATGCTGATAAACGCCCTGCTGCTGGCTTTGCGCGAACTCCGGCGTAACGTGATGCGTTCCTTTCTGACCATGCTGGGCATCATCATCGGCGTGGCGGCCGTCATCATCCTCGTCACCCTGGGCGGCGGGGCCACAAAACAGGTTACCGAGCAAATCGCAAGTCTTGGAAGCAATCTGCTCATGATTCATCCCGGAAAACACATGGGGCCGGGGCAGTCATCCCAGTCCAAGCCGTTCAAGCCGGCGGACGCCGAGGCGCTGGCGCGCGATATTCCATCGCTCGCCGCCGTTGCGCCCTCCTCCAGCAGTTCGCTCAAGGCCATTCTGGGAAATGAAAACTGGACCACAAGCGTCACGGGCAGCACCGAGGAATATTTTACCCTGAACAATCGTAAAATCAGGGACGGCAGGATTTTTACCTCCGGCGAAACGCGGGTCGGCACGTCGGTCTGCGTTATCGGCGAAACCGTGCGCGAAAAATTATTCGGCCGCCAGAACCCGATCGGCAGCCATATCCGCCTGGACAAGTTTTCCTGCGAGGTGATAGGGCTGCTCGAGGCCAAGGGACAATCCACGATGGGTTCGGATCAGGACGACATCGTGGTGATTCCATTGCGCACCTTCCAGCGGCGCATTGCCGGCAACGAGGATGTCAGCGTCATCCAGGTCTCAGTCCGGGACGGAGTTTCGACCGACCGGGTCAAACAGGAAATCATGCGCATCATGCGGGTTCGCCGCCATCTCTCTGACAGCGAGGAAAATAATTTCGAGGTAATGGACATGAAGGAAATCGCCTCAATGCTGTCCGGCACCACGCGCGTCCTGACCGCGCTGCTCAGCGCGGTGGCGGCCGTCAGCCTGCTGGTGGGAGGCATCGGCATCATGAACATCATGCTGGTCTCGGTCACGGAACGCACGCGCGAAATCGGAACGCGCCTGGCGATCGGCGCCATGGAGCGCGAGGTTCTGCTGCAGTTTCTGGTGGAAGCGGTCGTGGTGTCCTCGTTCGGCGGCCTGATCGGCATTATTCTCGCGCTGGTTTCCTCGATTGTCCTCACGAAAGTCCTGAACGTGCCTTTTGTGGCGAACGTGCCCATCATTTTCATCGCGGCGCTGTTTTCGGCCGCCATAGGGGTAATTTTCGGCTTTGTTCCGGCGCGCAAGGCCGCGCGCCTGGACCCCATCGAGGCGTTGCGTCATGAGTGATCCCGTCAATCCGCCGCCATCCGTGCTGGTGGGCCAGGGCGTGCGCCGCACCCTGTTCAACATGGCGTTTCCCATACGTGGTATCTGGGCACGATCTTCATGTCCCTGCCCATGATCGGAAACGGAATTTTAATTTCAATGGGCGATTCCCGTTCCGCCAGCCGGTTTATGATCGTTGGAACCATCGTCAACGCGTTGCTCAATCCGTTCCTGATTTTCGGGTGGCTCGGCCTGCCGGCGCTGGGGATCCGGGGGTCGGCGCTGGCCACGGTTATTGCGCAGATGATCGCGACGACATGGCTTTTTTACCTGTTGTTCAAGAAGCACCGGCTTATTCTGGCTTTCCAGGTTTTGCGTTATTTTTACGAGTCAATCGTAAAATTTCCATTGATTATTGTTGCATTACGGGCCTTAAATGATATTTTTTAAAAGTCGGCCTGTCGTGTATTATTGATCGGCTCATTTAAAGAATCAATATGTGGAGAAATGACAAATGAAAAATATTAACCGTCCGGTTCAATTCGCGTTCGTTTCCGTCTTCTTGATCTCAGCTTCCATCCTCTCTGCCGCGCCGTGGGCGATTGTAACCGACACTCAATCAAATCGGATCTCTGTCGTGGATTTCAGCGCAGCCTCCCCGACAGTGTATGGTCCATTTCTATACGGACAGCTTGGGACTAACTACGGCAGCCAACTGCTCGATGTCGACGTCACTCCGGATGGAAAGAAGGCGCTTATGTCGAATTTCAGCGACTCAACGGTATATATGGTGGATACTTCCATTCCCACCAACCCGGTCGTGCTGGGATGCGTAAGTAACGGTTTTTTCGCGGAGGACATTTCGATCGCGCCCAACGGACAGTTTGCCATTGTCACGGACGGCGGTTTTTCCACAAGGATGGCAATTATTGATTTATCCAACCTCACCACTTCAATAACTTATACCATCACCTCCGGCTGTGCCCAGGCGGTTTCCGTGGCGCCGGATAATCAGACTGTCATTATGGCCGACTACTCCGGCCGCAGACTTATTTACGGAGTATTAGGCCCCACAGGACTGGTTTCGGAGTCAGTTCTCACGTGCCGGAGTTATCCTGACACGAATAATTTCTACAGCCCTGTCAATGTTGCGATTTCGCCCGACGGCCGGACGGTACTGACGGCCAATGCGGGCACCAACGAGGTTAATGTGTTCCGGATTGTCAGTCCCGGGGTCGTGGTTACCGGCGAGACGCCGGTTGTCACCGGAATCGCGCCGTTTAACGGCATGCAGTCAATTGTCTTTTCGCCTTTGGGAGACCGGGCCTATGTTTTGTGCAACGGAGTTGATTTCAGCGTTGATACAAACGGGGTAAGCACCAATGTGCTCTCATGGCTGCAAATCAACGGGCCGGGAAATGTCACTCTCGGCGAGGCTGACGTAGCCCCGTTTGCTTCAATAACATCCAGCCAACTGTTCGGGGTTGACACAATGGATGTCAGCCCGGACGGCGCCTGGCTCCTGGAAAGCAATCCGAACACCAGCGGCGGAACAAATTTTCTGTCTCTCATCAATTTGTCCACTTTTGCCACGTCATCGTTCGATTCGTTAATGGAAATACCAGAGGGGATTGCCTTCGTCCGCACTCCGGCCTTCTCGGCTAATCTCTCCCTTGCCCAGACCGGCCGCGCTCCGGTGGTTGGTGAAACTTTGACTTACCTGATCACGGTCACCAACAACGGGTATGCGGTGCTGAATCCCGTCCGCCTGGACTTGGGCTATAACACCAACCATCTGTCCTATATCTCCGGAAACCCGGCCGCCGCCGACAATGTGGCGGGCGGCGTGGCAACCTGGACCAATGTCGGAGCGCTGGCCGTCGGCGGACAGGTGGTGGTGACGGCGCAGTTCACGGCCGCAAGCTCCACCCTGCCGGGAGCAACCACGAACAGCCTTGTGACCACGGCAAGCACCTGGGGCGGTTTCCCCCTTGATCCGCAAACCAGCAGCGTACCGGCGATAATCCCGTTATCACCACTGGCAGCTGATTTCGATGGCGACGCCAAGGCCGATCCTGCCATGTATGACGCCGCAGCCGGCACGTGGAAGGTAAAACTTTCAACCGCCGGTTATACCCTCATTACGGTATCGGATCTGCTGGGCGGCCGCGCATGTGTTCCTCTCGCGGCGGATTTTGACGGCGACCGGCTGGCCGATCCTACGATCTACAGGGCCGCGCTGGCATTATGGCTGGTGAAACTTTCCTCCATCGGGTATCTGGCCCCGACCGCTCTGACCTCATTCGGCGGGAGCGAACTGAAAGCGCTGGCGGCGGATTTTGACGGCGACCGGATCGCCGATCCGGCCTTGTACCACGACGCTTCAGGCACATGGGCGGTCAAACTTTCCACTGCCGATTATTACACCTTTACACGGGTTGGTTTGCTGGGATGGGCGGGCTGGACGGCGATTGCCGCAGATTTTGACGGCGATGGAAAAGCAGACCCGGCTGTGTATAAGCCTTCCACCGGATCGTGGGTTGTCCTGCTCTCCAAGGATGATTATGCGGTCGCGTTGCTTGAACCGGGATTCCTTGGTGGATGGGGTTATATCGGCATGGCGGCCGATTTCGACGGAGATGGCCTTGCCGACCCGGCGGTCTGCGATCCGTTGACCGGACATTGGAAGGTGAAGCTTTCCGGCGCAAATTACACGCTGGTCGATCTTCCGAATTTCATTTGAGCGGCCTGGCGGGTAACAGATCAGGCCCGAAATTGTAAAAAAGCCGGCATGGTTCAAATCATGTCAATTGCCGCCGATTTTTCCGGCAGGCTGTTGACCGTCAAGTTTTTTAAATTGTTCCATGTACAAGAGAGGGGTAAATGACATTTTTAAAAAACTGCCTGCCGGCAACGCTATTTCTGGCAATGATATTGACGGTTTCGGCGGCAACAAAATACGTCTGGACCAACAGCGCCTCGCCCGGCGGTCCTTACAGCACATGGGATACCGCGGCGCATGACATTCAGTCTGCGATTACCAATGCAACGGACGGCGATACGGTTATTGTCACGGATGGCGTATACAACGTGGCCGGTCATATTGACGCCGGCGTGTTCCGCGCCGTGTCCGGTACGTGGCATGTCTGGCTCTCCGGCGCCGGATATAATCGGGTCGGACCGTTTACGTTTGCGACAACCGATGTGCACCTGGCGGTGCCGGCGGATTACGACGGCGACAAAAATGCGATCCGGCAACTTACATCCCTACCCTTGGCAAATGGCGCATGTGGATGTCCGTCGCCGATTACAGCCTTACGGAAATGGAACTGCGATAATGAGGTTAAGAAACCGTAAAAAAATTGTTTTGTTGCCTCCAAAGCACGCTCGTGACGAAGCGTACTTTCCATTTTTCGATGCAAACCTGTGATTCCTTTCGTAGGACGCCACGTCAAAGTCTCTGACGCCAAGAGACCGCTTGTCTGTTCGAAACAATTGAAAACCAAGAAACTTTCTGGACAACGGCAGGAGACGCGACTATTCTGTTTCTATTAGCACCGGACAAGTTCCGCGTTATGCGGGAGTAATCCCGCGCGGCGTGGGACAGGTTCAGTGGCAGAAGTTCATGGCGCGTTTCGCGCCATGAACGGACGGCATGCAATATTGGGTTGAATATTGAAGGTTCAGCCCGCGTATTGGAGGCAAGCATTAAGTCACGCGGCGCCAAGCGCTTTCTACAAGAAATAAAAGCGTGATGGACAAGCCGTGTTTTACGTGGTACTGTTCTAACGTTATGCGGGAGTAATTCAGTGGCAGAATGTCAGCTTCCCAAGCTGAACGTCGGGGGTTCAACTCCCCTCTCCCGCTCCACTTTGAAACATTCAGAAACCTCCTAACACCTTGATTTTACTGGCTTTACGTCAGTATTTCAGTAATATTCCCTAATGTGCTTCAAATTGAATCAAGGTGAATTTCTTTGGTAAGAAACCAAAGAAAGCACCAAAGATTTTGCTCTGCCAAAGTCTGGCCATCAGACGATAGAATAGACTGATATCCGATCGCTGGATCATTTCCAGCTTATGCCGCCGTGCGGCAGACTATAGGCACAAGTCAAATTGTTGCTTGATAAACCGACTTGCCACTCTTTATCGCTTCGATCCAGGCTGCCAGGGCATCCGGTCCGTGGGCAACAGCATCAAGCCAATCCAAATCCATTTTCGTGGTTTCTCCGTAATCATATACCGCCTGGCCGCATAGTCGCACAAAAAATAAATCGCGGCGCGCTTCGCGCGGATCATCCAGTAGCAAGCCGTCCTTAAGCGATTCATCCGCGCGCTCGCGGGTGTCGAAATAAAGCCTGACCAGTTTGTGCAGTAAATACCTGTTGTCATGCGTCACGGCCGGCCGCAATGTTTCGCGTGCCCAGCGATCATCAATCGGCGAAGACTTTCCGTCTGTTGGTAAGCCCGGCAATGTCGGCCAGACCATGCCGTACCGGTCGCGCCACTCGACCCGATCAAGCGTGATTGCCAACCTGGCCCTGAGCTTATAAATTTCCGGAATCGGCGTCAGCCATGCTGGCCGGCCGACAATAAGCGGGCTGGACCAGTACGGCAGCATGCATAGGATGGGATCAATCATGGTTTCACAGCAGCTTTGGCCGCAGTGCCAGCAATTACCCCAATAGCACCAGCAGACGCTGTTATTGCCTCGGAATCCGGTTAGGTCTTGTTAATCTCCACCTCCGGCAATCCATTGGTTTGCATTGCTATTCTGGCCCGTTCAGTTTGCCATAGAAAACGCGTAGAATGTACTTCGAGTTTATCGCCCGCTTTGTTACGATAAATCCCTGACGTGCTTGCGCAGCCGACCAGCGCTAGCGACGCTACGATCAGCAGGCAGACTGTGGTGACCGGGCCAACCAGTTTTTGGATCCACGGCCAAATCCGGTTTTGCCATAGGGGTACAAGTACCCGGGTCCAGAGCCAGATAATTATCAGGCCGGCGATATAGACTGCAGCATCATAAATTGCGTCCACGTCTCCCTGGGTTAAAAGTCCTTTTTTGACCAGGGCGAGCAGGCGAACTCCCAGGTATACCGTTAAAGCACGTCGAAACAGACTTGTGACAAGCCCCTGTAAGATCGCAAGCTTATCCTCCATTCCTTCTTTCACATATCCTTGGATAGCCGATTTCGGAGCCAGCCCGACCGTGTATATTACCGTTCTGAATATATCGCTCAATGTCATATATGTTTCCTTTCTGTTGAATTACCCAACCCACGATCCGACTCCCGCGCATCCGATTTCAAGCGCCCGGCGGGAAATGTATTTTGAAAGCTCACTGCTTCCGTCCCAGAACTCTCCAGCCCACACCGGCCCATAGGGCAACAAGGATTGAAGATTTGCGATATATTTGTCTGCATCAGCCTGGGACAATTCAAATGGGTCTGTCTGTATCTCGAGCCACAATTCCGCAGGACTTCTTCTTCCAAGTGCTTTCAAAAATTCGATAGAGCCGGAACCAACAATCATCCGCCACAGCGGAACGATCGTTTTAAGATCGACTACCACGCTCACAACCTCCTCCAGCGACGCTATCTCATCAGCTTCAAGACAAAACATAAGAGCGATCTTCTCGGAATCAGCCCAAGAATAATTCTTGGCCAGTTGTCGAGCCAACGCAATAACTCCTGGCCGCGACAAATTAGAGTTGTCGTTTTTAATATCGAGAATCAGATGTTTAATTCCAACTCCAGCCCCGTACATCAAATAAGCATCCACTTCCGCTTGCAAAGTGGGATTGTTCAATAGTTTCTCCGCTATAAAAAGCAGTGTGTCTCCCCCATTCCGTCGGATGGCATCACAGATGTATTTTCTGTGTGAGGCCGATTCCGAACCATCGATCGCGGCAAAATCCAGAGAAGAATCAACTTTGCCGTTGCTTCCCCTGAAGAACATAGAGCATTTCCATTTCGGAAGTTGTTGAATAATGGCAAGCGTTCCGTTCCGAATCTGCACAAGAAAATCATAAGGCGATAGCCCCTGATGTTCGTCAAGCCACTTATTTGCAAGCTCAATGAGTTGTGGGGTTTCAATTGTGATTTCCCCGACAGTTACAACCGGATTGGGTGGGTTATAAACTCCAAGTAAAGGCACCGTCATGTCGTGAAGCTGTTGGAGAATGTCCCGCGGCGTTGAATTTGCCTGCGTCGCCAGCCACGTCTTCGCGTAGCCGGTCATCTGTACCGTGGTCAAAGGACTAATTACCGTTTTAGATGTCATTATTTTTTACCTTTCTATGGTGGCAATTCGGACATACGATATCTTGACTCGGTTAAGGCGGATCGTGGAACGTGAATTTACATCCGCAATTTCTGCATTCCCAATTTCCCCGGCCGGCTGCATATTCGCGCAAGTCACATACCAAGCATTTGTTCGGGCAGTCTGGACAGCGCACAAGATCAGTTTCTTTGTGCAGGCCTTCCCCAAATGTAAATTCTCGGCCACACTGCAGGCATTTCAACAGCTGCAGACCTTCGCCCAAGTCGTAATGAGATTTTATGACGATTGCTGCCATTCAGTTGTTCTCCGGTTTCCGGATGCACGGTCTCTGCGCCAGCTGCGCCACCAGGTCGCGCAGCGCCGCCGTCGCATCGTCCTGGCTCTGCCGCGCCTTTTCTGCCATGCGGAAGGCAAGACACACCGACAATGCCGCCAGCGCGATCAGCGCGATTGTTACCGGCCATTTTCCGGCAGCCTCGATACTCTCCGCTGGTATTTGCGCTATTACTCCTGCCCCAATCGTTGAACCTACGCCTATAATTTCAAGAAAAGTCATTCATCCCGCCTTTCCGTTAAATTTTCTCTGACAGCCCCCGCTCCGATGTTTTTGTTCGGTTGTCATTGTCTTCTGCACCTCATAAAAAAATCCCTGGCTCAACCGTAAACTTCCTTAATCATGGAATTGAAATTTTACCATTTATCCAAGTTGTTCCGGTAACGCTGCCTCCTGAATTGTTAGTTGAAAAATCAGACAGATTTGTTCCAGTTCCTTCGTCCAGATGCCAACCACAAATCAATCCATTATTCCAGGGAGCATTATTCGTATTCCCATAAGAACCTGCACCGGCATTATATAAGTTCGTAATTTCCTGTGCGGTCAGGACTCGACCAAATACCAAAGGCTCATCAACTTCCCCGTCAAAACATTGATAATAAGGCCCATAAAAATAGTCTCCGCCGATACACCAACCAGCGTCTTCATCGGCAAGGCCATCTACGTCGAAATCATGGGAGCTATAGTTGGTCGCATTGACCCATAAAGTTCCGGTATAAGTACCGCCGGCGTAATGATGGGTCATGCAAAAAAATGTCCATGTATTTATGGGCATTGTATATCCGGACGGATAATCATCCGACCAAACCCCGTCTTGTCCTTCCCAGTAGCAAACAAGATTCGGACTGGAATTTATTTCAATCCCCATTGACCATCCGCTATCGTTTGCTGCGCCTGAAAAAAATCTCTGCATGTCCGGAAGGGCATTAGTATTTCTCGCCCAGATGCATATTGTATAATCATTAAGGCATGACCTCATCATCCCTTGCCCTAAGGAATCTAGAAAAAATAACTGTCACACTTTTGGTAAAATTGAATAATTCCATTCGCCATGAAAAGAGTTCGGTTTAAGACATACGGCACTCATCTGTTCCTTGGAAACTTTTACTCCGGACAAATACCGGTTGGTGTCAAGAGCGGCCATGATTTTCAACC
>Ga0209749_1001119_pt1 | contig 26513 bp, 23 predicted proteins | sample EPASupsiteSAE347_FD_187267 | JGI IMG/M metagenome (GOLD analysis project Ga0209749, IMG submission 187267) | Bioremediated contaminated groundwater from EPA Superfund site, New Mexico - Sample SAE3-47 (SPAdes) (version 2) | ecosystem: Environmental > Aquatic > Deep subsurface > Groundwater >...
TGGTTTCAATCCACGCACCCGCGCGGGGTGCGACTTGGTTGAAAAACCGCGATCCGAAGAATTGGCGAGTTTCAATCCACGCACCCGCGCGGGGTGCGACACACATACAGGGCTCGCGCAGGGGAAGGCAGACATGTTTCAATCCACGCACCCGCGCGGGGTGCGACCTCCCGAAACAACCACAGAAGGAGGGTTTTGATATGTTTCAATCCACGCACCCGCGCGGGGTGCGACTTTCTAGCCTGTCGCTCGCGTTCTCGAATAATTTGTTTCAATCCACGCACCCGCGCGGGGTGCGACCCCAGACCCCGGGAGAGTTGCTCTTCGGTTTTTTGTTTCAATCCACGCACCCGCGCGGGGTGCGACACGAGTTAGTTTGTGTTGGTGAGTATCAGGTTATTGTTTCAATCCACGCACCCGCGCGGGGTGCGACCAGGGAAACATCATGCCAATGAAGCCGCGCAGGGAGTTTCAATCCACGCACCCGCGCGGGGTGCGACATGCAATATTATGATCATTCTGTTTTTTTAACGTTGTTTCAATCCACGCACCCGCGCGGGGTGCGACCTGAAGTAGGAGAGGAGGTTGTGATGTATAGGAAGTTTCAATCCACGCACCCGCGCGGGGTGCGACCTTATTAGAAGGTAGGACAGTATGGACAAGATGAAGTTTCAATCCACGCACCCGCGCGGGGTGCGACTTGGGAAAAGCCTTGCACGTGCTAGGTTATGGCCTTGTTTCAATCCACGCACCCGCGCGGGGTGCGACGATTTATTGATCACAACTAGGGAGGTTGTTTTATGTTTCAATCCACGCACCCGCGCGGGGTGCGACCATCGTTGATGCGGCAAAAGGCTGATATCAGTAAGTTTCAATCCACGCACCCGCGCGGGGTGCGACTCGTTTTCAATCCACAAAGCACAAGACCATGTTTGTTTCAATCCACGCACCCGCGCGGGGTGCGACATACGACATGGGGCGCGTTCACGAATGACTTTATGTTTCAATCCACGCACCCGCGCGGGGTGCGACGAAAGAAGCCGACCCAGCGAAAAAATAATGCTTGTTTCAATCCACGCACCCGCGCGGGGTGCGACTATCGCAGCAGGGTGAGCGAGGTTGTTTCTGTGGTTTCAATCCACGCACCCGCGCGGGGTGCGACCCGGGGACATCCTGCCCTGCTTTCAGCGCATCCTTGTTTCAATCCACGCACCCGCGCGGGGTGCGACCCCAGCCGCTCGATGGTGTCGCGCATCAGCTTCCAGTTTCAATCCACGCACCCGCGCGGGGTGCGACTCGCCGCCATACCGAACAGAACCAGCAACGATTAGGTTTCAATCCACGCACCCGCGCGGGGTGCGACGTCACGGCGCGTTAACTGCACTACAGCCGCCCTGTTTCAATCCACGCACCCGCGCGGGGTGCGACGAGTGACGTGAAACGGCTGATCTTCGTAGAGTATGTTTCAATCCACGCACCCGCGCGGGGTGCGACGTAAGGCTATTGATAGAGCTGGGGATAACGACACGTTTCAATCCACGCACCCGCGCGGGGTGCGACTTGTCGTGCTTGTCGGATACAAAAGACTAATGAGTGGTTTCAATCCACGCACCCGCGCGGGGTGCGACGCAGACTTCGGAGACTGCTACTAGTCCTCAAGGGTTTCAATCCACGCACCCGCGCGGGGTGCGACCCGATGTCGTTGGCGTCGGTGCCGAGCCATCCTGTGTTTCAATCCACGCACCCGCGCGGGGTGCGACTTGAACGCCACGCTTCGCACTACCGAAGGTGATGTTTCAATCCACGCACCCGCGCGGGGTGCGACTATAAAACTCGTTATAGACCTTATTATAAGCACGTTTCAATCCACGCACCCGCGCGGGGTGCGACTTGCCGGAGGCGAGCATTAACTCGCAACTCCATCTGTTTCAATCCACGCACCCGCGCGGGGTGCGACACATTGGCGCGCAGGCTGCTGCTGCTACTGCTTTGTTTCAATCCACGCACCCGCGCGGGGTGCGACATATCGGCCAGCGCGAGGGAGTCTTTCAGCCCCATGTTTCAATCCACGCACCCGCGCGGGGTGCGACTCAATCTCGTCCGTGGTGCCCTGCGTAATTACGTTGTTTCAATCCACGCACCCGCGCGGGGTGCGACCGCGATCAATGCGTTCTGCTGTTCGTAGTCAGCGTTTCAATCCACGCACCCGCGCGGGGTGCGACACATTGGTGCGCAGGCTGCTGCTGCTACTGCGATGTTTCAATCCACGCACCCGCGCGGGGTGCGACGCCTGTAATGGTTTGTTTACATCCAATTAGTATTGTTTCAATCCACGCACCCGCGCGGGGTGCGACGAGACTGCAACTAGTCCGCAGGGTACTATGGCAGGTTTCAATCCACGCACCCGCGCGGGGTGCGACGCTGAGCCATATCACAAGTAAAGGTCTTACGATAAGTTTCAATCCACGCACCCGCGCGGGGTGCGACTCTAGAACGTACATTTTACTATCATAACAGCTATTGCACCATCACTATTGCGAACCATTGCGGAACAAAGAAATTTTGGCGAATATTTTCCTTCTCTACTATTTCAAATATCTCTGCAATAAATGATTATTGCCACCGCGAACATACCGGCTTTTTCTGTGCCTTCAAGGTTCGCAACGCTCTGATAATTCTCGCCCGCGAAGAGCAGGAGTCATTGTAGATGAGAAGACGAAGCGAAAATCAGACGATCAGAGGCTCATCGACATCGGTGCCGGGCTTGGCTCCAATGTGTTCCACCTTCCGTTTCCAATCCGAGCCCATATAGTAATAGCGAAGACTATCGGTTTCGGGATCGATTATCTTTTCGAGTTTCGATTTCATGGCAACCCATTGCGCCGGCTCGACGACACATTCGAATACGCTGAACTGGACCCGTTGCCCATAATTGACGCAAGTCTTTGCCACCTGGCGCAGCCTTCGTTTCCCGCCAGAGGTCGAGATGGATACATCATAACTTACGAGCACCAGCATGCGCTATTTCCAGAAGAACGGCGGGTAGCCGTCGATATCGCCGCGAATAAACCTTGCCATCAAATTCGCCTGCACGAAAAACAACAATCCCACAGGAATTTTCTCATCGATGTACGGATGCACAATCTCGTCCTGTTTCCGGTTTTGATATTCGACGAGGACCGTTTTTCGCGTTGCGTCATCCATTACGACCGCGCCATTGGCAGCTTGCTTGAATCCTTTCGCATCCACTTGTCGACGGTTGATCAGGGAAAGCACCAAGCGATCCGCGATGACAGGGCGAAACTCTTCCATCAGATCGAGGGCGAGCCCCGGCCTTCCTGGCCGGTCTCTATGCAGGAATCCGACTGCCGGGTCAAGCCCTACCGTTTCCAGCGCAGATCGCACATCGTGTGCGAGTAACGTGTATACGAACGAAAGCAGCGCATTTACAGGATCGAGCGGCGGACGCCTGTTCCGGTCCTGGAAAATAAAAGACTCCTTCTGATCGATTATCAGATGATTGAATATGCTGAAGTACTCGGCTGCAGCCATTCCTTCGAACCCTCGAACTGCGTCGGTATCGCCTGCGTTCGGCAACTCATCGATGAGACGGTCTATCGCCGTCGAAGCGCTCTTGAGCGCAGCGGTATCAGCCTTTTCGCCATGATCGCGAATCGTCCTGTTGATGACTATTCGGCTATTCGCCAATTTGCCGCTCACGATATTCGAAGCAATGATTCTAGTTTCGCCCTCGTCGTCCGCCATCCGATATTGCTGGCGCCGCAAAAGAACATTTCCCGACACAGGCCCGCGGACAGACGCGAGAAACCTCCCGTGCTCCGTCAGAAATGAGACGCTCACATCGTGCTCGGCGCAAAACCCGAGCAGAAATGGCGAACAGAGCACATTGCCGAAGCAGACGATGCTTCCGATTGTGTGAACAGGAAGTTGCAGTACCTTTTGCTGCTCGCGCTCCACTACAATCGTCTCGCCTTCTTTATGCAGGTAGGATCCCTGCGAACTGACGTAAAGAGTGTTCAGCAGCTTTCTCATGAAGAGCACTCCCGGCGCATCGCCGCTATCTCGGATTGCACAAACCGATCCACCCGCTTCCCCCCGTTTCCTATCGCTTTGGGCATGCACAATTCGACGAGAGAACAATGGTCGCATTTTTTTTTCTCATAGATTGCTGGCGGCGTCGCCCCTACATCGAGTAGCGATCGTATTCGCACTATCAAACCGGCAGTTTTCGCCCGTAGCGCACCATCTATTTCCACGCTTGTCCGCCTATACTCCTGCAGATAGTAAAGTTGCCCTCGAGGGACCTCGATTGAGAACATTTCTTCCAGGCACAAAGCTTGCGCGCACAACTGCACTCGATCGCAATCCTCTTCCTTGTTTTTCCCCCGCTTAAACTCTACCGGCACTGCCTCGGCCACGCCACCGCCAGGTGCGAGATACAACTCGACAAGGTCGCATTTCCCTATCAATCCACGAGCAAGAGACCGGATCGCCATTCCGAATTCCTGCCGGAACAGCCGCCGTGACTCGTGATGCTCTTCATCTACTCGCTCGTGTAGAACTTCGCCCTCAGCAGTAAAGAGGTTTTCTTCCCAAAGCTGTTCAATGTGGACCAGCGCAACTCGTCGTTCACAATGTACTGCATGGGTTAATGCGGAAATCGGGATAAGATCATCTTCCAAATATGTACTCATCGATTATTACTTTTCCCAACTTCGCGAAAAGAGTTTTTTAATTTTTGTTTAATCATATTATTGTTCCTTCACCCGTTCCTGAAGAAAAATCGTCCACAGCTAATACACCGGCCATGTAGCCAATAAAATCATTGTAGCCTAGATTCCATCCATATAATTCTGATTTCCCAGTAAGTTCGGGTATACGTAATGCATCAATTATATATTTCCAAATTTGAACTGATCCTGCTTGGATTTCTTTCCAGTCAACTTGTTGATGTTCTGAAATTCGTTTAATCAAGAGGGGATCAACAATTACAGGCCTAGTATCGGTATCTATCACCTTGAATTTCTTTTCCACTACAGGAAAACGGTTCTGCTTTTCAGCGATCCGCAACTTTTCAAAAACCGAAGAAACACCTTGCATCCTAATTTCTTGTTCCAGAGCTTTTGTGCAAAGTTCAGGCCTGATTTCTTGTTCTGATTCGAAAATCTTTTGCAATACTTGAGCGGCTTCTTTTATGCCTGGATGAATTTTCAAAGGGTAAATTTCAGCGAGGCGAAATGTCCATACTCTCGCATCAGTCCTATTTCCCTGTCGATTTACTCTGCCAGAGATTTGCAGTAATGACACTAGCGCCCCCAGCTCTCGGGCTCCAGTTCTAAAAGAGAAATCTATACCTGCTTCAACACATGAAGTTGCTATTAGTGTCCAGTCTTCATCATTTTCGTACTGTTGATTTTTAAGGCGCGCTTTTATTCGTTTAAGAGTATTCGCCCGATCTAGAGGAGATAGTGCAGTCGACAAATGCTCTACTTGTCCTTTGCCGAATTTTTTCGCGTACAAAGATGCAACTACAGCAGCGCTCTGAACTGTGTTAAATACTACGATTCGTGGTCCTGGTAAAGAAGCTATCCAATTAATTAACTCTTCTGCAGTTTGGGGTTTATCATAGTAGTGATAAGTCACCCGCCCTTTTTCATATGTCGCAAGTCGTGATCGAAGTGAATTACTGACAATTTCCGGCAAAATCGGTGAACTGTTGTCGAATTCAGGGATTTGCCAAAAACGGTTGAGTGATCCTGATGCCAGAACCCAATAACATCCCCATTCCTTAGCATAATCTTTTATCCAATCCCAAGCGAGAGGAAGCAATTTTGCTGGAAGAGCCGCATGTGATTCATCCACAAAGATAGCGCTGCCTGGCAAATTGTGAAGCCTGCGAAGGGTCGCAGGGGTGTTTGAAGCTAGGGTTTCAAAAAAAGTAACCGCTGTAGTAACGATGATAGGCGCTTTCCATAAAGCTGTTAAATGCCTGCTTTCGACACTTTGGAAATCTGCACGGTGATGTAATTCTGCTACAACATCCTCGGGATTTTCACCTGGCAGCACCAGCGCTTTGCGATAAACCTCTACGGATTGCGTGATGATATTGGTAAACGGCAGAACAACGAAAACTCTCCTTAGTCCTCTTACATCTGCTTGGGCTAGAAGATGAGCCATGATGGCAGTTGTCTTCCCTGAGCCGACTGGACTGTCACAAGTGACAATTCTTTGGTCTGTATTTGCATTTCGGCACGCTTGATACATTTCCACACGAAGTCGTGAGCGTTCATCTTCGGAACTGCCAAGTCCTGCTACATAACAATCAAGAAGTTGAAGCCTTTTGGCAGGCTTCAAAGCAATTTGAGCTTCTTCTGCTGGGTACTCTTTATAATGAATAGCAGTATCGGAATGATCAGCATCAGCAAGACAGGACAGAGCAAGCCGTAAAAAAAGGCTAGGGGTGCCATTAGTAAATCCTCCATTGAAAACAGATGAATCGATACAGGGAATTGTTTTTTTATGAAGCTGAATAAGGCTTTCAAGTGTTCTATCTACGTGTTGTCGTATTGATATATCAACATCACGAAAAAATGCTTCACCTCTGATTTCTTCGTCTGGCCAGTCAGGCAACCCTATGTGATGGGAACGAATTAACACAGCACCTAATAAATTTTTTTCAGTTTCAATAAGATAAGCGGTACCAGCATCACTATGCTGAATAGGCAATTTTTTTGCCTTTTGCTCTCCCGCTAACACCGCTTGGTTTTCCGGGTCTAACTTGCCAAGATCATGATATTCCGCAGACTGACGGACAACCTTCTTAAGGAGATCTTCATTGCTGGAAGCGTATTTTGCTACAATCTCAGCAGCAAAGATAGCCCGAGACACAACGCCGCTCACATGAGCGGCGTATTCTTGTTCTGGAATACCTTTATCAGCCTTCGCACTGTGAGCAAGTAGCATCAGATGTCTCCATGAGATCAATACACTTTGATCCGAGTTTATCTTCCAAAACTTTTGGGAGTCGCGCTGTTTCATCGTCGTAATCTGCCCAACAGGTTGAAGGAGCTAGAGGATCAGTTCCCTTTCGTTTAGGGGTCAGCGTTTCAACTAAAAGATAATCGGGACAACTCCCTAAAGAATTTTTATGTTCCATATACCAAGCATGACGAATCCGTACATCTGGCCTAATGGCTGAACGTGTATGATCGTAGGCGTATGGGATAAGTGCTTTTAAGAGGTCGATATCCTTTGCAGTACATCCTGATTTATGGGCATTACTTGGATTGATGTAGAAGGGCATAACGTATACACCATGTTCTACAAACCGATATGCTAATGGGGACATTCCGCCGCTTTTTTTCGGATCTTCTTTATTCACTTTCTGAGTATTTGTATGCCTTTGTATATTTATTTTTGAAATAGAAACACCAACAACAAACTGTGCAACGCCTGTCTTAATTGTGTCCTTATCCATCTCCTTTTCTAGAATCGTATTGCCAAAGACTCGTCCATCCCAGTATTTTTCTTTAAAAGTTCCTGCTTTTATATCCTTCCTCGCAACTTCAATACCGACACTTTTTGACTCAAGTATTTGATATTTATCTTTTTCTAACTGGAGCTTTTCGCTTAGATGTTTATATACAACACCCTCTTCATCTTCAAGCAAATCACGCAATTTTCTCTTAAAAGAAACAGGTGATATTTCGCCAAGTTCATTGGGACGTTGGCGAGGATCACTTTCTCGGTCAGGGTCACCATTAGGATTGGAATTGACGACTTCAATAATCAAAAGCCCTGTTGCACGCTTGATTTCTTCGCTCATCTTTGTTTCTCCTTAAGATTTCCCTTAATCTATTTAGTAACCACCTCTGTGGTTTCTTTTGGCTCATCAGCTTTTTTTGGGAAAGATGCAAGATATCCAATAAACATTTCTGCACGATCTGTATCAGTACAACGTTCAAGGTTTTCTGTCTTATCAAGATCTGTCGCCGTTTCTTCGAAAAGCTTTAATAGCCATCCGGCTCTCCAGCTCTTTTCTTCTTCTTTATTGCGAAACTGTTTCGCCCATGCAATATAAGGGGACAAACGTCGTCCAAGAACTGCTTTTGCTTGAATTGGGTTATCAAGTGCGGAAACAAACAGAGCATTCCCAACCAATTGCGGAGGGAAATCTTTTTTGCGCACAATCTCACAATACAGGGCATGTAGTTCATCAGCAAGTTTCAACATTCGGCCAGTAAGAAATGCTGCTTTTGACATATAAATCTCCTTTCTTATACCTATTTTATTGAGCAAAAGGCCAATAAACGCAGGAATCCATAACTTATATGAGTTTTCAGAATTTGAACTTAAAACAAGAACTTTTTTTCGTGTACCTGCTTCTCCTAGATGAAGCAATAATTGCTTTGAGTTATCTATAAATCTATTTAGCATAATCCTAACCATTGGAAGCGTTCGAATATTTTCTTCGAGAAGAAGCTCAATACCACTTGCTGGTTGAAATATTGGAATACTGTCGCTTATCAGCTGTTTTTTAACTCCATCATACTTCCACGAAGAATTGGCAATTTTCGCAATATCCAATGGGAATGGTACTTGCAAATCAGCTTTTTGGGGCGTATCTTCTTTTTTTTCCAACATGAAAATATCTACTTCTGGAACATTTGTGCATCCATCTTGCCAGTCCATTGCTGCTGTAGTTAGTCGTTGAGCAGAATAATTTCTATAAAATACAACTTTAGTTTTTTTGCTCGATTTATCCATTTTTTTTAACGAAAAAACATTAAGTTGAAGACAATTAAGGTCTTTTGCTATTCCTTTCAATGATGAAATGACGCTTTCGGCGAGCTTGAAAAATTTCACTTCAGAATCATCTATTTTTTGCGCTCCAAATACTGAGGCTAGACTTATAGGTACTTTTGGTAGAATAGACGGATATGCAAATATTAGCTCATTCCCATCGGCACGGCCCCATGTTTTTCCTTCTAAGGATTTATTGCGAAGCCATTCGAGTGCTCCTTTAGCTCGTTTTCGACTAGCAAACCCAATAGGAAAAGAAACAGCATCAATAGTGCCATATCGGTACTGACATGGGGATTCATGGTTCATAGAGCGCAATCCAACTTTTCCTAGATAAGATAAAGAGACGTCTGGTAAAGTTTTTTTCCAATCAACTAACTCGTTTCCAAATGCATCTACTGAACATTTTTCAGATTGATGTTCAAAAGACTTGCTGTTTAAAAAAGTCAAATTTAAAAAATTCGTGGCTTCTTCACTAGATATTGGCCAATCGTCATAGTCAGGAATATCTAAATAAATAGATATATTGCTTTGTGGATCGCTTGGCTTCTTATCGCTTACCAAAATTGGAAGCAGAGTTTTTGCAGCGCCTTGGTTGATAAGAGATTCCCATATGAACTTTTCTAGTACTTCACGAAAGCTCAGATTATATTTATCAACTGCAATGGACTTCCCTCGAATTGGATTCGGCAAATAGCGGGACACTCTTGAGATCAGTTTTTCAAAGTTCCTTTTTGCCTCAGTGTCTCCTTCGGATTGAATGAGCATAAGAACCTTGGCAGGTATCTCTCCTAGGCACTTAGAAAGTTTATTAGAAAAGCATGATGCTTTTCTAGGTTCAATAAGATCCCATTTATTTTCACCTTCGGCACACCACGTTTTTAAAATCCCTATATCAACAGGGGTCTTACCATTATGCCATTCCTCTATTTTTTTCAGCTGCTCTTGCTTAGTTAATAAATAAAGCGATTGCAGATTCATTCCAGGAAATGAATTTCCAAGATTAGGCTCCCATTTGAGCAAATTGACTACTAATTGTTCGTCTATTGTATCAATTGAGTGAATAGAACCATCTTCATTTATAGCGATTCGATAACAGGGCTTTTTCTTTGTCACTTTAGGGAGTGGCTTTAGCTGAGGAAACCATTCCTTAGGGGTTATTTCTGCTTTTTCCAATGCATCCGCCAACTGGCACAATTCATTCAGCATTTAGAATCTCCTTCCTTGCAAACTCAAGAACACCGTTTTCTATTTTCACGTCTTGGTCATAAGCAAAAGAAGATTCCGTGGCATAACCTTTAGAAAAAACTTCGCGCAGCATTGAAGGAATAATAGCATTAATGCTTGTTTGCACTTGTGTCATGGCACAAAAGGGCCCGAAGTAGCTGGGTCCGAATTCTTTCCAACCTAAGCATGGAACCGTAAAACATTGTCCTCGCTTTAACCGTCTGTTGAATATTTCTTGATACGCGTGCCCAGGGGAGGTTGTCATCGAATCCCATCGTCGAGCTACATCGGGAATTTTTTCTTTTTGAGTTTTTGGGATCGAACTGACTTCAGCATAAAGTCGATATCTCACATCAATTAATACCGTAGCCAGTAATTGAAAACTACCGCCTGTTTCCATGATCTTGGCCTTTCGTAGTGGCCCGCCATAATTCGTGTGGTATGTGTGATATTGTAATGGAGCGCAAATCTCGACTTTTGTCGGGATTACTTGGATAGCCGGTCCCCATAAAATTGATTCGAATATCCCTTTCACCGCCGAATAAGTTGGAGCTGGATAGGAGACTGGACAGTCTCCGGTATCCGGTCGTGTCCACATTGCGGTGCTACCAGAAATTTCCATCTGTACTTGATATGTATTCATGTTCACTCCCATATCATAAGCGCTGGCCGAGAAATGTCGGCGCTATCGACACGTCATGACAATGTGTCGAAAAAACGAGAAGATATCGACATGCCATGGGGTCAAGACCTTCAGGAGCGCCTCGCTTCGGTAGATCAGTTCGTGCCCTGCCTTCTCGCCCAAAAGAATCCCCACCAGCCAACGCCCGGGAAGCTGACATAGCACGCTTGAGCACCGCCTTCGTTTCGATATCGACGCCGGGAGGCAGAAGCGGAAGATCGTCGTAAGGTTCGAAAGGGCTATGGACCATATCCTGATTCCTTTATCTCATTGTACCACAAGGTCATGGTTGTGGGCATAAATAACATTTACATCAGGAAACAGCCTGTTTCCCGCCAACTCCCCCATCCTCCCGATCTCCTCCACCCATTTTGCCCTGAATTCCGGCGGTTCCATCACCTCGCAATTGGCGCCGCATCGCAGCGCGCGGCCCAAAAGCTCGGTCCAGTCGTGGACGGGAAGGCTCAAGTCGAGGGCGGCCTGACCGTCCGGCGCGATTGCGTCACGGAGTGTCTGCTCGTGATGCCAGACCTGTTCGCGCACGGCGCGGGCGGCACCGCCGTAAAAGCGCAACGTGGCGCGGCCGATGGGCTCACCCTTGAAGATGCCGTAGGAAGAAGAAAGGAAACGGTCAATTTCCGCTTCCGCAGGAAGCTTGGCCATACCTCTGGGCTGCGCCGTGTCGCCCGCGCGGTTCTTGCGTTGTGCGCCACGTATGCGCGATGCGGCGAATGTCCTGAGTTCGCCCGACTTCGAATCGAGAGCGACGCAGTACCATTTGCCTGAATAATTCACGAGCCGCGCCGGAAGGATCGAGCGGGCGCTCACCTCGCCCTTCGCGTCGGTATAGTCGATGTCGAGCGCCGAACTGTCCAGAAGGGCCTGGCAGAGGGTGTAGGCAACCTCGCCGTCGATCGGTTCCAGGTCGGGCAGTTCATAGCGCACCTTGCCCGCGATGCGCGCATAGCGGCCCGCGATCCTCTCCTCGAGCAGGGTGAGGATCTCATCGGATACGACGGGAACGTAGACGTATTCGGTGAGGATGGCTCTGAGGAAAGCGAAGGCGAAAAGCGATTTTTCGTCGGCCGAGTGCAGGCTTTCCCAGGGTTCGGAGTATTCGTATCTGTGACGGGAGGCTGCCCATACGATGGGCGCTTCCAGTCTGTCGCGCATGTATTCGATGTCGCGCTTGGCCTGGCGGTCACAGATTTCGAACCGTGCGGCGATGCATGGGGCGGCAACGCCCCCGTGTTCCCTGATGGTGCGATCGATGAAAAAGATTCGCTCCGTCTGGCTCACGGGGACACCTCCGCCTTCCGTTTTTAAGTAATTGTACGGCAAAGAGCGAGACACCGGGTGTCCCTGTCAGCGATGGTCAAGCGATTTTTCGCTGCTTTTCCCCAGCCGCCTTTCAGGACATCCTTCATTCTGGCGCATTTTCCCAGTTCCGCACGAACTCGCGCTGCTCTTCCGTTTCGGGCGATGGCGCGGCGGCGTCGGGCGTATCCGCGCGCAGACGGACAAGCTCGGCCAGGGCTTCGTCGCCCGAGAGGCCGCGGAATTCGCGCAACAGGCAGGCGACGACAGTCCCCGTGCGCCCGCGTCCGCCCCAGCAGTGAATGAATACGGTTTCACCCGTATCGAGAGCGGCGCGGACGATTTTGACGATCGCGCGCATGGTCGGTGCATCGGGCACGCCGTAATCGGGGATCGGTTGTGACTCGATGCGTACGCGGCGCCCCTGTGTGGCCGCAAGCGCGGTCAGCGCCTTATCGTAAGGCGGCTTCTGTCCGGACCTCAATCCGGTTTCCCGATCTTCGGTCAGCCGTATGATGCGGTCCACGCCACAGCGCAGGAGCCCGGACAATTTTTCGGCTGCGCGGCCGCGATCCCCGTCGCCGGGCCATTCGCCCGCATAGAGCCCCGGCATGACGGGATAGGATCGCGGAAAAGGCCTCCCGCCCGCGCTCGCGACGTGGGCGAATCCGGGCTCGGGCCCGCTCAACGCATGATCACCTTGGCCGAGACGAATGCATATCCGTTTTCGAGGTAGAATTCCGTGTCGCCCACATGCTCGAACAGCAGGGCAGGAATATCCTCCCTCACGATGTAGCCAGCGCCGATGGAAAACGAATCGGCGATGATGATGTCGAGCCCGGCACGCGCCGTCAGGCCCGTCTTGATCCTGGCGCCGGCTCCGTAGCGATCATCCAGGTATGCGCTGAAACTCGCGTCGTCGACGTTGGACGGAAAATGGAAATAGAACGCGGGCCCGGCACCGATGTACGGCTTCACGAAGCCCAGGGGAATGGTGAGATTGAAGGACAGGGGCGCATAGATGAGGGACTCGAAATAGGTCCAGTCGGCCTTGGCGCCAGACGCGTTGCCCGATTCGACGAGGGAAGTCCAGGACGAGGGGCCTGCGGTGATTGTCCCGCTGCCGGGTCCGTAATAGATATCGCCCAGCCACAGCACATCCGCGCTCAAGGTGAACCAGGGGCTGACGGCGAAGGCGACGGTGCCGCCGTACAGCATGTCGTCCACCTGGAAATCGGCCATCGTGTCGGTCAGGTTGGGGCTGATGCCCATGAAGCCTACGCTCGCGTAAGTGTCCCTGCCCTGCGCCTGGGCCGGAATCGCGCATGCGAGAACCGCGAGCGCGAGAATCGCGAATTTCATTCTTTTTTTCCCAATCATGAAGCACCCCCTGACTCTGCGATTTCCAGTTGCAATTACCGGTGCGATTTTATACCCGCCGGAGCGCAGGAGCAACTCGATATTCGGGGCGCGCCTGAGTTTCGTGCTTCTGGCATACGAAAAAGGGCACCCTAGTGAACTGCCCCCCTGGAAGTGTCTATTTCCAGGGGGGCAGTTCAAAAAGGGGCACCCTTTTTATTTTCATGGATGCGCACTTCGACCGTTGCCGGCCGAGGCGCACCAAGCCGGAATTACTCTGTCTGTTCGTCCCACTTCACGGGAAGGATGGACTTTTCGGTTTCCCGGTCGAAATACCTGGCCTTGGCCATGACGGGCTCGAAGACGATCTGATCGCCATGCTTGTAAAGATGGTGCGGATCGATGCGCGCGACCATGCCCTGGGTGGGCGTGGTTGCCTGGAGGTGGATTTCCGCGCCGAGAGGCTCGACGACCGTTACCGTGGCCTTGATCACTCCGATCTCGAGCAGCTGGTTGGCGACATCGAGATCTTCGGGGCGGATGCCGAAGGAAACTTCCTTGCCGACGTAGGGTTTCAGGAGTTCGACATGATTCGCATCCGGGCTGAGCTTGAAAGAGCCTTCGTCGATGAGGATCTGTCCGCCCTGTTCCACCACTTTGACGGTGAGGAAATTCATGGGGGGAGAGCCGATGAAACCGGCGACGAATTTGTTGATGGGGTTGTTGTACATGTAGAGCGGCGAGCCGATCTGCTGGACTTTGCCGTCCTTCATGACAACGATTTTGTCGCCCATGGTCATGGCCTCGACCTGGTCGTGGGTGACGTAGATCATGGTGGCCTGGAGGCGATCGTGCAGCTCGATGAGCTCGGCGCGCATCTGGACGCGGAGCTTGGCGTCGAGGTTGGAGAGCGGTTCGTCGAAGAGGAATACTTTGGGATTGCGCACGATGGCGCGGCCGACCGCGACGCGCTGGCGCTGGCCGCCCGAAAGGGCTTTGGGCCTGCGTTCGAGCAGTTTCTCGATGTCGAGGATGCGGGCGGCTTCCCTGACGCGCTTTTCGATCTGGTCTTTGGGAATTTTGCGGATCTTGAGACCGAACGCCATGTTGTCGTACACGGTCATGTGCGGATACAGGGCGTAGTTCTGGAACACCATCGCGATGTCGCGATCCTTGGGCGGAACATCATTGACGAGCTTGCCGTCGATGAAGATCTCGCCTTCGGTGATGTCTTCGAGACCGGCGATCATGCGCAGGGTCGTGGACTTGCCGCAGCCGGAAGGCCCGACGAATACCACGAATTCCTTGTCATGGATGGTGATGTTGGTGTCCTCAACCGCGCGGACGTTGCCCTCGTACACCTTGCCGACTTTCTTGAGTTCTACTTTGGCCATGTTGCCTCCCTTGTGGGGTTATGTTGGTTCTATCATTGTACTTCAGGTTATGGCCGAGGTCAAACGATTCCTCGCGGGCATACTCGAAATGCCAGCCCGCTCGAAATGCCAGTCACTTGAAATGTCAGGCGCCTGCCCATCGATGGGCGAGGATTCCGAAGGCAACCGCGACATTGAGGGAGGCTTTGGCGCCGCGCATGGGGATGCTCACTTTTCCCAGAGCGCATACCGCGAGCGCCGGGTCGGAGACTCCGAGCTCTTCCGAGCCGAGGATCACGGTGCCCGAGACGGGAAAAGCGAAGTCGTCGAGAGGCTCGCCGCCCAGTTCGAGGGCGAAGAAGGGCCCTTTGTCCGCGATGTCCTCAAGAGCGGCGCGGCGCCAGGGAACGAGCCCTACGGCCCCCATGGCCGACCGCAGGGCGCGCGGATGTTCCGGGTCGGCGCAATCCGGCGACAGAATGATTTCCGCGAATCCGAAGGCTTCGGCGCTGCGGAAAATACTGCCGACATTGAAGGGTGAGCGGATGTCCTCGAGGTAGGCGCGCAGGCGCTTTTCTCCGGAATCCGGCCTCTGCGAATTCTGCTTCTGTTTTCGCTCCTGTCCCGGCCTCTGCGAATTCTGCGGTTCCGCCGCGAGGCCGGGATCGATGAGATCCCAGTCGGCGGTGCTCTGCCCGGAATGGCGCATGCACAGATGGCGCAGCGAGTCGAGGGCGCGGATGAATTCGCGCGGCTGGGTGGACTCGCGCGGTTGGGTGGCCGGCGGCGCCTCCGAGGGGAACGAAACTTTTCCCAGCCGCGCGGCGGCTTCGGCGATCTGCGGCGGACAATCCGGCTGCGCGGCGAGCGCGGAGGCGAGGGCGGCCGCATAACGCGCGGCGTCGGGGCCGACGGGGACTCCGGGCAGGGAGGGGCGGCCCGTCAGCAGGGTCCGTTCGAGGGACTCGAGTACGACGGCGCATTTGCGCAGGCGCGCACGGCCTTGAATTTTCATGATCCTGGAAATCGGAATCATCGGTGGTAACGGACGGAGGTCCTGAGCCTTCAGCTCAGGACGGCGTCGACGAGGCTGTCGGGTACACCGCGCGCCAGAGTCGCGTCGATCCAGGCGGGATCGGCGATGCAGGCTTTCAGCTCGGCGATCCGGTCGACACGGATCTCGGGCGCCTGCATGGCAAGCTCGATCGCATGGTAAAACTCGGTCCTGCCCACCGCATCCGCGGAAGTCTCCCTGAGCGATGAGAGTAATCCGAGCCGGTCTATGGTCACTTTTCTTCTTGTCCGCCGGATGAAGTGTAAGTCGCTTCCCTGCCTGCGACAAGTACCGAAAATTCGCCTTTGGCCATGGCGGGATCTTCGGCCTTTTCCGAAAAACGGGCGGCCAGTTCGCCCGCGCCGCCTATGAGGAATTCTTCGTGGATCTTGGTCATTTCGCGCCCGATACACACCCGGCGCGCGGCGTCGATGGCCGCAATGCCCGCGAGCAGTTTTCCGATGCGATAGGGCGATTCGTACATCACGAAGGCTTCGTCGCGTTCCATGAGTTCGCGCAGTCTGGTGGCGCGGCGGCCGGATTTGGGCGAAGGAAAACCGTCGAACAGAAAAGCCCTGCCGCCGAATCCGGAGGCGGAAACGAGGGCAGCGAACGCCGAAGGGCCAGGGATGGGGCTCACGGCATGCCCAGCTTCCCTCGCCATACGCGCCAGGACGGCGCCGGGATCGGAGAGCCCGGGAGTACCGGCATCGGAACAATAGGCCACCGTCTTGCCCGTTTCGAGCAGTTCCAGCACTCTGGCGGCTCCCCTGGCCTCGTCGTTGGCATGGCATGAGAGGAGAGGCTTGCGAATGCCGAAATGCGTCAGGAGTTTGAGCGTGTGGCGTGTGTCCTCGCAGGCGATGGCGTCCGCGTTTTTGAGGGTCTCGAGCGCCCGGAGGGTGATGTCTCCGAGGTTTCCTATTGGTGTGGCGACAAGAAAAAGATTTCCCATGTGTATGAAAGTATCCCGCCCAGGGAGGTGGCGGTCAACGGGGCGGTCAACGTAGCGGGCGACTGGCCGGACAACGTAGCGGTCAACGGGGCGGGCGACGTGGCTTTTCGCTCCGAAAAACAGTATACTCATCTGCAAGCATGGAAAAGCCACCCGTCAGAAAGCAGCTCTTCCTCGTATTTTTCCTCGCCCTGTTCATTCTCGTCGGAAGGTTGTTCTATCCCTTCCTTACGGTTCTGCTGTGGTCCGGACTTCTGTATTCTTTTCTGGATCCGCTCTACCTCAAAATCGTGGGTCAGCCCGCCCTCGGCAAGAAGCGCCCCTTCAAGCACTCAATAGTCGCAGGGATAATGGCACTCCTGGGCGTGGCCCTCCTCGTCGTGCCGGTCATATTCCTGGGCATCGCCCTGGTCAGACAGGTCGTCGACATCGCAGGATCGGCGGTGCGCTTTATCGAAGAAAACCCCGGCCTGCTCGACCTCTCGCCCGCGAGTCCGATCGGCGGATTCGTGCATCGTGTTTCCGGCGGATCGATCGATCTGTCCAGTTTCATGATCGTCGACGAACTCAAACAGTTCCTGGTCGACAGTTCGAGCAAGATCATCGGCTATTCGGGCACACTGGTGAAAAACCTGGCCTCGCTCGTGGTATCGCTCGCCTTCATGGTTTTTACCCTTTATTTCTTCCTTGTCGACGGACGGCACCTCGTCAGCGTGCTCATAAGCGCGGTTCCCATCGAACGCCACTATACGAGCCTTTTCCTGCGAAAAATGCGCGACACCAGCATGCAGCTCGTGAAAGGCTATTTTCTCGTCGCCCTGTACCAGGCCGTGGCCATGTTCGTGGTCTGCCTCATTTTCGGAGTTGAGAATTCGCTCGTGGCCGCGGTGCTCACCGCGATTTCTTCGTTCATTCCGATGCTGGGTACCGCTCTTGTCTGGATTCCCCTCACGATCATTCTCGCGCTGACCGGACCGCTCTGGAAGGCGCTGCTCTTCTGCGCGACCGCCGCCATCCTCGTCTCTTCGGTCGACAATTTCCTCAGGCCTCTGGTTCTTGGGGACAGGCTCAGGGTCCATCCCTTGCTGATTTTCTTCGCGATTCTCGGCGGGCTGCAGATATTCGGATTCAACGGCATCATACTGGGGCCCCTCATCCTCATCCTCTTTTTCGCCGCGGTCGAACTCTATGACCAGCTCGATCACGAACGCAAGGAAGAAAAGGAAGAAAATGATTCGGGCGGCGAAAAGGCCGATGCCACGCCACCCCCGGACGGAGGGACGGATTCGGACGGACGGTCGGTCCCCGCGAGAGTCAAAACCTTTATTCTCACGAAAGCGAAGGGCGTTCCCCGCTACAAGAGATAACGGTCGTCGATGGGAATGCCGCCCGCCGTGTGCCCGAGTCCGCATTCGGGCCGGCCGGGGCCGTGCCAGTCCGAGCCCGCAGTTACCGCGAAACCCCGTTCCTGCGCCATCCGCTCCAGAATCCGGCATTGCCCGAGTTTCGCGGCGGGATGGAAGGCCTCGATGCCGTCCACGCCCGCCTCCTTCCACTCGTCCATGAGGCCGGCCAGCTTCGACTTGGACACGAACAGCGAATAGGGATGCGCCACAACCGCCTTTCCGCCCGAACGCCTGATCAAGGCGAGCGCCTCGCGGAACGGCAGGCATTCTTTCGGGAGATAGAGGGGCCTTCCCTTGCCGAGAAAACGGTCGAAAGCGTCCTGACGCGTACGCGCCGCCTTGACCCGCACGAGATGGTCGGCCAGGTGGGGCCTTCCCAGATGGGAGGTTCCCGCCGCCGCCACGATTTCGTCCAGATCCGCAGCGATGCCCGCGGCGCGCATGAGATCCACGATGTCGGCATTGCGCTGCCGCCGCGATTCGGCCAGAGTTTCGAACACCTCGACAAGTTCGGGAAAAGCGGCGTCGATATGCAGTCCTAGCAGATGGAATTCTCCCGGTTCGAAGGCGATTTCGATTTCGACGCCGGGAATGAGGCGTAAACCCCGTTCGTCCGCGGCGGCGAGGGCTTCGGGAACACCAGCCATCGTGTCGTGATCGGTCAGAGCGAGGGCTTTCAGCCCCGTTTTCACGGCGAGGGCGACCAGCTCGGTCGGACTGAGCGCACCATCGGAAGCGGTGGAATGGCTGTGGAGATCGATCATTCCGGAATCTCGCCCGATTCGCCGAAAACCCTCACCGGAACGCCTACACCTACGGAAACGACGCCGGCGAGTTCAAGCATGCGCGCATCGCCGAGCGGAGCGCACCGGTCGCCCGGATCGGGTCGGGCTTTGGTATAAAGATGGACTTCCCGGATATGCGCCCCGCGCGAGAGCATGCCGGCCAGGAGATCCGCATAGCGCTTCATACGCCTCGGGTTGGGCTCGAAATCCCCGACACGGCAGAGCATTGTCTGGATGACGATGGGCTCGCGCCGGGCGAAACTTTCGATCGAGGCGACGGTCGAGGCAAAATCGATTTGCGACCCCGACATTATGGCGAACCAATCGGGATCGGCTCCGTCCAGCTTGGCCCAGATCACGAGTCTTTCATCATGCACCATCCGGGCCAGAAGCGCGGTTATCCCCGGTTGGCTGAATCCCGTCGAATTGGTGATGAGAACAAGGTCAGTCCCGCCGTCGGGTCCGCCGAGCCATGTGCGCCTGGCTTCGGCGCACACTGCAAGCGCTTCGCCGAAATGGGGCGAAAGCGTCGGCTCGCCGTTACCGGAAACGCATATGTCGCGCACCGGAAACCATGCTCGGTCATTGGCGCCTGTTTCGGCGTCCATTTCGGCGCGGGCGGCGCGGATATCGGCGCGGGCGGCGAAATAGCGGTCAAGTTCGCGTTTCAGGGTCAGTGTTTCAAAGCGCCGGGATCCGGAAAAAGGGAAAACCTCGCAATAGGGGCAGACAAAGTTGCAGGTCTTGCGATCGGGATAGAGGTTGACGCCGATGGACAGACCGCCGGAACGCCGCGAAAACACGGGATAGACAAGGTCCGAACCATCGTCGCCGCGACCGTGCTCCGAGACGGAGCCCTTGCCTTCGCGCGGAAGTGTCATCCCTTTTCCTCCCATCCGGCCAATCCCGAAATCCTGTCGGCCCATCCTATCCGCAAAAGAGACCTGTGTCACGATTGCCTGGACGGATGGACTGCTTGACAGAAAACGCGCGGTCGGTGTTTAGTCGGAACACGATGCAATCCAAACGTTTCGCAGGCTGCACTGTCGCACAACTCCATCATCATCTCGGCCATCATAGTTCTGGGCCGGGGTTCCGGGGATAGCGGGCGTCTGCACCGCATCGCACATACGGAAAGCGCCGGCTCCCTGGGGGCCGGCGCTTCCATTTTCAGGACCTTCGGTCAGGTCTACAGCCCGATCCGGACTCCCGAAAAAAAAGGCCGGTCCGAAAGGGGATCGGCCTTTCTTTTTCGGGAGAAGGGATATGAACGAGAAGACTGTTCTGAAATTGGGACTGCCGAAAGGCAGAATGCAGGCTGAAGTGCTGCGCCTGATGTCCGATGCGGGGCTGCCCGTGCGCTCCGACGAACGCGACTATCGGCCGCGCGTCGGAGATCAGGCCGGATCGCCGCTGTACGGATCGAAAGCCGTGGAATACGAGGCCAAATTCCTCAAACCGCGCAATATCGTCGAGATGCTCGAAACCGGGTCGAGAGACCTGGGATTCGCGGGCGCGGACTGGGTGCGCGAACTCGACGCGGAGGCGGTGGAACTGCTGGACACCGGCCTCGACCCCGTACGCATCGTGGCCGCCGCGCCGGACGCGCTGGCGGCGCGGATGCTCGACGGTAAAGCGGCATCCCTGAAAATACGGCTCGGGCGAAATCCGGTCCTCGCTTCCGAATATGAAAACCTGTCCAGAGAATGGATCGCTTCGACGATTCCCGAAACCGTTTTCGTCCGCTCCTATGGCGCCACCGAAGTCTTTCCGCCCGAGGATGCCGACATCATTGTCGACAACTGCGCTTCGGGATCGACACTCAAGGCGAACGGGCTTTCAGAAGTCGCGACGATAATGGCCAGTACGACGAGGCTCTATGCCTCGCGCTCCGCGTTGTCCGATCCCGCAAAAAAGGAAGCCGCCGAATCCCTTGCCCTCCTCCTGCGCTCCGTGCTCGAAGCCAGGCGAAGGGTAATGGTCGAAGTGAACGTGGACGCGGATTCGCTCGAAGCCCTTGTCGCCATCCTGCCCTGCATGCGCTCGCCCACGATTTCGCCTCTGGATGGAGGCAAGGCTTTCGCGGTTCGCGTCGCGGCTCCGCGCGAGGGCCTCGCGGCGTTACTGCCCGAAATCAAACGGCGCGGCGGCACCGATATTGTGGTCGCCGAATTTTCCCAGCTCGTACCCTGAAAGGAGTCGTGAAAATGAACGGATTCGACGCACGCGCCTCCGGCGCGCTCAAACTGGACGCAAACGAAGGGAGATGCGCTCTTGCTCCCGATCTGCTCGCCGGAATCCTGGATCCCGGAACGATCAGGCGATATCCGGATTCGAAACCTTTCGAAACCGCGCTTTCGGCCTGGCTGGAAAACCGGACAGGGCTCGAACCGGGCGGCGTGGCAGTGCTGGCGACCGCGGGTGCGGACGATGCCATCGACAGGGCAGTGCGCGCTCTTGCAGGTTCGCGCGGCCTTGTGGCGACAACGGACCCCGCATTCGGGGAATATGCCGACGCCGCCGCGCGATCGGAAGCCCGCTGTCTCAAGATAGTACGCGAACCCGATTCTCCGTTTCCCGTATCGGCAGTTTTGTCGGCCGTACGGAAGCGAAGGCCCGCGCTTTTGACGGTGGCGGCGCCGGACAACCCCGGCGGCGGCATGCTGCGCATGGGGGAATTCGAAGCGCTGGCCGCCGCCTGTGCGGAGTCCGGTACCGTATTTCTCCTCGATCTGACCTATATCGATTTCGCCGAAGACCGCTCGCTTCTGTCCGCTGCTCTCCGCAGCCCCGGCGTCCTGGCGGCCGGAAGTTTTTCCAAATCCTACGGGCTGGCGGGCTTCCGGTTAGGATGGGCCGCCGCGGAGAGAGAGTCGGCCGCACTGATCGATGCCCTGCGCAGGGCGGGTCCCCCCTACTCGCTCTCGTCTCCGGCTGTCGCCGCGGGAATGATCGCCCTTTCGGCCGACCCTGCGCCCCGCGAAGCTTATCTCGAACGGATACGGACCGAAAGGCGGATTCTTGCCGAAGCGTTCACGTCAAAAGGCTATACGGTCTGCCCGACGCAGGCGAATTTTGTGTGCCTGAGAAGCTTCGATGCGGAGGGCCTTGCCGCGGCTTTCGGCGAAAGGAATATCCTGGTCCGCAGCTGGCCCGGAAAAACGGGCAGCGAGAATCTGGTGCGCATCACATGCCCCGGCGACGAACTGGAATTCGAACGGCTGATGGCGGCCGTCGGAAACATCCGCGACGAAATACCGGAAGCGCCGGAAGTGCCCCCTACATCCCGGGCGCCCGAAGTGCCCGAGCAAATCGAGCAAACCGAGCGCGCAGAACGCCCGATATCCGGGCGCGGGCCGAATGCGGGCGCTGATAGGGCCGATAAGACCGGAATTTCCGCCCGCAGCGCTACGGTAGTCAGGAAAACGAAGGAAACGCACGTTCGCGTCGCGCTCGACCTGGACGGCGCATCCGAGACCGGCAAAGAACCTGCCGCGGGGCAATGCCGGATCGACACGGGTATCGGCTTTCTGGATCACCTCTTTTCGGCCCTCGCGAAACACTCGGGATGGGGTCTGGATATGACATGCCGCGGCGATCTCGAAGTGGATGCGCACCACAGCGCCGAAGACTGCAGCATAGCCTTGGGGCTGGCGTTCAAACGCGCGCTCTCGGGACGGAAAAATGGCGGACTCGACGGTGACAGCTACGGCGACAGCGACGACGATGGCGACCGCGATGGTCCACGCGACGGCGCATCGGGCAAGGTGCGGCGGTTCGGTTCCGCGTATGCCCCGCTCGACGAAGCTCTGGCCAGGGCTGTGGTCGACCTTTCCGGCCGAGCATGGTGCGAAACCCGGCTCAGGCTGAGCGGCGATCGCATCGGAACCCTCGAATGCGAGAATATCCCGCACATCCTTGAGTCCTTTGCCTCCAATGCGGGCATTACCATGCATGTCGATGTCCTGCGGGGCCGCAACGACCACCACAAGGCCGAGGCGGCCTTCAAGGCGCTCGCCCTGGCCCTTCGCGAAGCTCTCTCGCCTGCCTCCGGACCTTGCGGACCGGCGCCATATCCCGGCGCGGCCAGCACAAAGGGCAGTGTTTCCCTCGAAATAGTCGACGGAACCGACTCGCTCGCCGTTGAGGCAAGAACGCAATCATGAAGGGTGCAATCTTGAAAGATATCGTCGTGAAAGAAACCGCTTCCCGGCCTGACGTATACATCGCCGCAACGGGCGCAGCCAACCTGGCATCCATCGGCGCCGGACTCGAGAGAGCAGGAGCGCGCCCCATCGTTACAGACGACCCGGCCAGAATTGCCTCAGCCCGACTGGCGGTGCTCCCCGGAGTGGGCGCCTTCGGTCCGGCCGCTAGACGCCTGGAAGAAACGGGCCTCGCCGACGCATTCAGGGCACGCATGAATTCAGACCTGCCCGTGATGGGAATATGCCTGGGAATGCAGCTGTTCTTCGAGGAGAGCGCCGAAGCGCCCGGAATAAAAGGCTTGGGCCTCTTGCCGGGCAGAATTGCGCGCTTTTCAGGCGACCTGCCCCTGCCCCAGCTCGGGTGGAACCGGGTCCGCGCCGCAAAACATGCGGAGACATACGGAAGCGACGCGGAAAGCGAAAACAGCGTGAAAACCGGAACGTGCAACGCATCAGGCTCCCTGGTCAGGGATGGATGGGCATATTTCGCAAACAGCTACAGACTCGCCTCGATACCGGCAGGGTATCGCGCCGCCCTCGCCGAATACGGCGAACCCTTTGTCGCGGCGCTCGAAAACGAAACCGGGTCCGTCCTCCTCTGCCAATTCCACCCCGAACTCTCGGGCCTTTGGGGCAGCGCACTCATCGCCCGCTGGATCGAAGGAAAGGAGCGCCAGGCATGAATGGAACTGCCGTCAGAATCATCCCCTGCCTCGACCTTCGGAGAGGCAGAGTCGTAAAAGGCGTGCGTTTCGGAGGCCTGGAAGATTCGGGCGATCCGGCCGAACTCGCCGCGAGGTACGAAGCCGAAGGCGCCGACGAAATCGCCATGCTGGACATTTCGGCCACACTGGAAGCCAGGGCGACAACACTCGACGCAGTGCGCGCTGTGCGCAAGTCCGTGGGAATACCCATTCTCGCGGGCGGCGGTATCCGCTCCGTCGCGGACGCAGGCAGACTGCTGGACTCAGGAGCCGACAGAGTGTCCGTGAACAGCGCGGCCGTGGCCGACCCCGGCCTCATCGACATCCTCGCCGCCCGCTTCGGCATACAGTGCGTCGTACTGGCGATCGACGCCCACGCCTGTGAGCGCGGGCGCGGCGGGCCGGAGCGCGGCTATCGACTGGCCACGCATTCGGGCGGACACGACACCGGAATCGATCCCGTGGCGTGGGCTGCCACCGGCGCGGCGCGCGGCGCGGGAGAAATCCTCCTGACCTCGATCGACCGGGACGGCACGGGACAAGGCTACGACCTCGAACTCCTGGAGCGTGTCGCCGAAGCCTGCCGCATACCCGTGATCGCTTCCGGCGGCGCGGCCGCCTGCGGCCAATTCCTGGAAGGGGCCCTGGCGGGAGCCAGAGCGCTGCTCGCGGCAGGAGTATTCCACCGTCGAGAACTCGCCATATCGACCTTGAAAGAATTCCTTTCGACCAACGGAGTGGAGGTACGAATATGATCGTTCCGAGCATAGACATCATGGGTGGACGCGCCGTGCAGCTGCGCGGCGGCAGATATCCCGTCCTCGACGCAGGCGATCCCTGGGACCTCGCGACCAGACTGTCGCGCGCGGGAGAAATCGCCGTCGTGGATCTGGACGCGGCTCTGGGCAAGGGCGACAACCGGACAATCATCAAGAAAATCGCCGCCGCCTATCCGGCGCGCGTGGGCGGAGGCATACGCGATCTCGACACCGCCTGCGAGCTTCTGGATGCAGGCGCGCACAGGCTCATGATCGGCACAAAAGCCGATCCGGAATTTCTCTCGCACTTTCCCGCCGAACGGCTGATCGTCGCATTGGACATGAAAGCCGGGAAAATCATGGTCGAAGGCTGGACCAAGGCCGTCGACGCAAGCCTCTTCGCCCGCATGAAAGAACTCTCACCCTATGCCGGAGGCTTTCTCGTCACCTGCATCGACAGGGAAGGAAGCATGGAAGGACTCGACATGGAGCGCGCCGCGGCAATAGTCGAGGCGGCCGCATGCGCCCGCGTCACCTTTGCGGGCGGCACACCGGGCGGCGAAGCGGGCGCCGCGGAAATCGCGGCCCTGCAAAGGCTCCAATCCGATGTGCAGGCCGGTACCGCGCTCGCGACAGGCGGGCTCAGCCTCGGACAAGCCTTCAGGGCGGGGCTCTCTTCCCCCGGACCGGACGGACTTTGGCCGACCATCGTATGCGACGAAGGCGGCCGCGCGCTCGGCCTCGCATGGTCCGACGCCGAGAGCATTGACGCCGCCCTCGAAACGGGCAGCGGCATCTACCATTCGCGCACCCGGGGACGCTGGGTCAAAGGCGAAAGCTCCGGCGACCGGCAGCGACTCTTGCGCATCGATCCCGATTGCGACGGCGACGCGCTTCGCTTCAGAGTACGACAGGAAGGCAGAGGCTTCTGCCACACCGGGCGCCGCAGCTGTTTTGACGAAGGTTTGGGCATCGAACGCCTGTCGCGCACGATCGAAAGCAGAAAAATCGGGGCGCCTGAAGGCTCCTATACGCGCAGGCTGTTCGAAGACACGGCTTTCCTCGGCTCCAAACTGCGGGAGGAAGCCGACGAACTTGCGGCCGCCACCGGCCCGACCGAAGCCGCGGCCGAGGCTGCCGATGTCCTGTACTTTGCCCTGACGAAAGCCTATGCCGAAGGCGCGACGCTTTCGGACATCGAGTCGGAACTGGACAGGAGGACACTGAAGGTGAGACGGCGCGGCGGCGCGGCCAAGCCCGGCTATGCGGAAAGCAGAAAGGGGGCGACATGGAACGGTATTCACTGAGGCGGATCGGACTCGAAGAAATTCCCGCCCCTGCGCTCCGCATGGCCGATCCCGAAGCCGAAAAGATCGCTTATGAAGCGATCCGGGCGCTTCAAACAGGAGGCGAGGCGGAGTTGCGCAATCGCGCCGAAGCCCTGGACGGCCTGCGCCCCGGATCGCCGCTCCTTATCGACAGGAGAGGCCTTGAAGCGGCTCGCGCGCGCATCGACGGGGAAAAAAGGCTCCTGCTCGAGCGCGCAGCGAAGCGGATTTCCTCATTCGCCAGAGCGCAAAGGGCGAGCCTCGCCGACCTCGATATCGCGATTCAGGGCGGAAGGGCCGGGCACAGGTTCCTTCCGGTAGCCCACGCGGGTTGCTACGTGCCCGGAGGCCGCTATCCCCTGCCCTCCTCCGCCCTCATGACCGTCTGCGCCGCCAGGGCGGCGGGCGTCGCCGAAGTCTGGTGCGCAGGCCCCCGACCGACCGACCTGACGCTCGCCGCCTCATGCATCGCGGGCGCAGACGGCTTCCTCGCCGCGGGCGGCGCGCATGCCATCGCTGCGCTCGCCTTCGGCG
>Ga0209749_1001122_pt1 | contig 26483 bp, 22 predicted proteins | sample EPASupsiteSAE347_FD_187267 | JGI IMG/M metagenome (GOLD analysis project Ga0209749, IMG submission 187267) | Bioremediated contaminated groundwater from EPA Superfund site, New Mexico - Sample SAE3-47 (SPAdes) (version 2) | ecosystem: Environmental > Aquatic > Deep subsurface > Groundwater >...
CGGCCAGGCCGCAGGTATTATAAGTCACTTGGATGGCATCGTGCTCGCTGGAACTGGCGCCGGAACAGGGGGTGACGGAAAGCCAATCGCAATTTTCAGTAATCGAATAACCGATGCTTCCGTTACCCGAGTTCCAGACATCAAATGACTGGCTGGCGGCGTTCTGGCTGTACACGGCGCGCGCAACCAGGGTTGTGGCGCTGCAGGTCAATTGCGGCGGCTGGGCCAGTTCCGTAAAAGACCGCGTTTCGGAAACTGTGCCCCAGGCATCGGCATTGCCGGCCCACACGCGCCAATAATTAGCGCCTACCGGGAATCCCGACACCTGTTTTGAGGTGTCGGTGACGGTTTCAAAATACACGCGCGTGGCCGACCCCCATGAAGGCGAGCTGTTGGCCTCCAGAAAATAGCGGTCGGCGCCGGAAACGGAATTCCAACTGAATGTAACCAGCCAGTTGTCGAGGGTTTCGCCATTGGCCGGGGAGACCAGGGTTGGGGCGCAAGGCGCGCTCAAGGGTGTGGTTTCGTAGATCACCCGGATGAACAGGTTGTTCGGTTCCGTGAACTTGGCCCAATGATACCCATAGGCATCATATAATTTATACCAGCTCCGCCCCGCGGCCGGGTCGCCGGTATCGTAATAAATGCCGAGGTAACTGCCTTGGTATATATCCAGCGCAATATGAAAATCGCTGGCCACACTGATGGCATCCGTCAGTTTGAAATTATTAAATATACCGTCCGCACGAATAGCGGACGGGGAATTATTGTCAAACAGCAACTGGGCCGTGTTTTCGTCAGGACTGCCGTCGGCGTTGGCGCCGCAATACCAGATGCGATACTTACTATAGGGGTCAAGGTCCTTTAAATTCATCGCCACGGTCTTGAGTTTTGCGCTCGTGCTCGGCCGGGTAAAGCGCATGCTGACCACGGGCAAGCTGTTATTGTAACTGATGCGATACAACCATAAGAAAAACGGCAATTGATCATCGCCATATTTATACGTCCAGTTGTCGTAGATGCCGAACAGGGCCTGGGGAATGTTGACAACATTGAGGGCTTCCACCACTTTGGCGTAGATGTCGCCGGGACCGTACAAATCCACGGCGGCCTGCTTGATATACTGGCCCCATTCGCGCCAGGTGATTTCCGGATTGGCGGCGCCATAGATTTGGGAACGATAGGCAATCCGGCCGGCCGTGAAGCGGCCATCGCTGGCGGGCGCTTCGGCCGGCAACCGCATGGCCAGCTGATAAACGAAATAATTGCCGATACTGCAGTCACAGTGGTTGCCGCCGCCGTCAACATTGTCGGTCATCACCTGATAGTCATACATGTCCTTGGGCTGGGGGCTATCCACAGCGGTAGGATCGTCAAAGCGCCGCGAGGGCTTGCCATCTTTTTCAACATCTTCACCGATATTCCAATCACCGTAATCTATCATGGCTCCCGAGATATCGGAATGCGAATCGTTAACGGCGCCGGATTGCCTATGGTAAGTATAACCACTTGGCGGCACTTCAAACGTATTAAGGCCATGCGCCGCCTCGTGGCATACCACATCGTCAGCCCGGGAATAAGGCCAGCCGGTATCGGCATTGTCGCCGAAGTACATCATGCTCGTCCATGGTCGCCAAAAGGCGTTTTGATACTTATCGCCTAAATGAACATGCGCGACCATGGAAAGTCCCTTGCCGTCCAAACTGTTCCGATTATAGAGCCAGGCGAATAAATCATAGGTGCCGGACAAGTTGCGTGCCAATGACACGGCGGGTTGATAGTTTTGCTTCGGGTCGGAGCCGCCGGAGGTGAACACGTTGTCGCCATCCGGGTCGGAAACCACGGAGCAGTTATTGGGTGGATCTTGATTGTGCGCCGCATCCCGGATTTCGATACAGCCCGCATAGGTTGTATTGGATGGGGTGGAGTGCTGGGTATACATGGCCTTGGTCGTGTCAATCAACTTATACTTGCCGTCCGTATCCAGATAGGTATTGAGCGGCACGACATTGTTGTAGAGATCGAGGCCGGAACCGACCGCCGGCCCGGCAGCCATGATTAGATTATATTTCATGAGCATGCTGCCGGTCACGGCATCGACAAAATAGACCCAGTCGCCGGGCGGCGCCGAGATCGAGAATGTTATGCAGTAGACCAAGCGCAGGTTGTCGGCGCTGTCCTGATAAAACATCAGTTCGCCTTTACAGGGGATTTCCCGATCTATCGGCAGCGGATGGGAGCTTGCCGGCCACTGGGCCGAAGTTGTGCCGGATGGCGCCTTGCTGGGGTTTTTCTTGAAATCCGCAATGGCCATAACGAAGGCTTCTTCCTTCGTCAGCGTCGGCTCCGTATTCAAGGTTTGTTCCGGCGTGGCAACGTATTTGCCGTTGACGGCATAAAGCCGGCCTTGTTTATCGTAATGAAATCCCAAGCGGCGGTTCCAGACGGGGAGTCCCTTTATATGCTGTTCCAGCACAACGTGCTCATCGTTCACGAGCAGGCCTTTTTTAGACAGCATCACCGTAAATTCCGAGCGCGGGTCGTTAATTTTAAAGGCCTCGCCATGCTTTTCCATGAAGGCATAGGCGCTTTCGGCCGGATTGCCGGGCGCCGCCGCCGTAAACGAACCCTGTAGCCAGTTCAGCGTGCCGACGCGTTCATCCACGGTATAACTGAGCGGCGCGGCGGATTCGGCCTTGAGAGCAGCCATGGCCGGCGGGGGCGGCAAACCCGCTTGGGCCCATGCCCCGCTCACGGCCAATACAATCATGAGACCGGTTAAACCACCTAACCACAGCTTGCAGGCGCAACTATGGTTCCAAGCATTCATGACAATATCCTCTCCAGAAACTTCCCGTCATCCGGGAAAGGTTAGTAATTTATGGTTAATTGCTTACAGAATAATTGCGATTTCGACGACTTTTCGATCTGTCATTCCCGCGTACGCGGGAATCCAGTCCTAAATATTCTGAATCTGGATTCCCATTTTCATGGGAATGACAATCATTCTTTGACAAGTTTATCTCATAACGAAGCCTGGCATCGCCAAGTGGGCGGCTCCTAATAAAAACACCAAACTTTCAATCTATTATTGAATTATAAAGCAATTTCAAGGGAAGTCAATACCGATCGCAAAGGATGCAAAGGAAACACGGCTGTGTCATTCTCGGCCACCCTATGCCCGGTGAGGGCACCGGGCCTACAATTTCGGCCATTCATGGAAGGCCGCGTACCCTCACGCGGCGTTCATATGGTAGAATGACACAGCCCTGGCAAAGGAAAAGGATGATACGGATCAGCATGTGTTCGCGCCGGTGGGGACCATCCTAAAGAAACTGTTCAGTCAAAGATAAAGAACATTTCCTTGGGCAAGTAGGCTGGACGCCAGTGCGGATCCTTGAACGTGCCCGTCAGGCGGAATTCAAGCATCTTGGTTACGGGCATCATGGCCAACTGCAGGATGCCGCCCAGCAGCGTGTTTTTCTTGAGCAGTTTGACCTGCACCGCAAAATCCAGGTCCCCGTTCCAATAGTAATCGCCAGTGCCCGTGAGCGTGATGACCTCGCCCTCGATCACAATGTTGTCCGAATGAAGCTTGCCGTCCTTGATGACAAAGGATGCCCGCGCGTCGGTCTGCCGCATGATCAGGCTGAGCCCCGGCACGATGCGCCCCAGAAACTCGGAGAGCCCCCCGAACAACGGAATCTGGAAAAGGCGGCCGCCGCCGATCTTGATCCATCCCTGCCCCGTGGCGGTCTGGCCGCCGGCATCGCCCAGTAAACCGTCAAGCTCCAATTGCGCCGAGAGAAAGCCGCGGTACTGTTCTTCCGCCTGACCGGTCAGGTTGCGCGTCAGCAGTTGAAAATCCACGTCGCGAACATCGCCCTTGAGTTGATAGCGCATATTAGTCGCGTTCAACACGGGATATACCGTGCCCGACCCGCTGACCAGTCCCCGGCAGAAATCCGCCTGCACATCGTTGATATAAGTGGTGTCTTCCACCACGTGCAAACTCAGTGAACAGCGGTCCATGAGAAACGGTTTCCAGCCGGATCGCTGGGCATCGACTTCAATATCCATGTCATTATGCGCCACGCCCATGTAGTCGGCGGTCCCCCAGGCGGCCACCCTGGTTGGCCCTTCGAACCGGAAACAGTCCGCCACGTTCGCAATGAACGGAGCGAGCATCTTGGCCACCGCTTTCGGATCGGCCGTGGACAGGCCATTAAAACCGACGGTCGCCTGGTTAAAATCCAGCTGCGCGCGCCCTTGGACCGTGCCTTCCTCGCGCACAGCCAGCAGGGGATATAGCACCAGCGATGCGTTGGTGTTCGAAAAATCTATAACAAGATCGGATTTCATCAGCAGGTTGGTAACCCCGTTGTACTGGCAATTGTCGCCCTGGGCATGGCCGGTTAAATGGAAAAACGAATTTGTCCCCAACCCGAAAGTAAAATCGGCCTTCCCCGTCGGCGGCTGTTCCTCGAACTGAAACCACTCGATCACGGATGCTTGGGGCAGATTCAACGCATACAGCAGGGGCAACAGCGTATTGGGATTAAATGCGGTTGTAATCGCGCCCTGGCATCGCCTGGTTGTCCAGTCATACACGCCGGAGAGATGGAGCGGTCCGCGCCAATGATCCTTGCCCACGATGGCATCCAAGGATTGGAGGGTCAGATTCTGCTCGTCGAATCGGAACTGGCCGTTGATTTTCGCAACATGGGTCCCCTCGATATCCGCATCGTTCAAATCCAAAACGCCTGTGCCGTTTGTGCCCTTCATACTAAGTTTCAGGCACCAGGCGCCGAGCGTCGTTTTTCTAAAATGGGTGTTGCGCGCATCCGCCTGAACCTGAAAATCCGACGCATTCATATCGGAGGGATCCAGGAAAGCGGTTGCATCCACATTCACGGCGCCACTACCGTTCGTGCCCAGCCCGCTACGCCCCCAAGCCATCAGCAAATCAACCAGGCGGATTTTGCGCCGGTTTTCGCTGCCGGCGCCGGTCGCCGATGAGCGGGCCGCCATGACGCCCTCGCGCGGCAGGACCAGTTCGCCCCGTCCGGTCAACTTGATTCCTGGCATCCGGGCGGCACATTCTTTCACCTGCAGTCGTGTTGCGTCTTCATCCCAGACAACACGCGCAAACAGAATCTGGAGGATAAACCGTTCCGTCTGGAACACGGTATTGTTCGTCGCCGCATGCTGAATCGGCACGGACACGACGCCGTTTTTAACAAGCGCGCCGGTGATGCCGTTTTTGCCCTTGAGCCAGGCCGAGGGCTGGAGGCGCAGAACTATTTTTTCGGCCTCGAGCAGGGGAACGCCGATATCGCCCTTGCGGTGACAGCGGACACGCGTTGCAATAATGCCTTCGAAGATCCCCAGCTTGACTTTTTCCAGCGTGATCACCAGGCCGCTGAACTGCAGGCGTTTCTCGATATTGCGCGCCATGACATTCGGCAGACCGATGAGGCTCAGGTAAAGCACCGTCACGAGCACCACGATAAAAACAATAAAGACACCATACTTGATTTTGCGCAGTATCATATCGTTACCGTGTTATATCCTGCAGAAGTTGATCCGCCAGCGCCTTGGGAAGGATGAACACGGTCTCCTGCCCTTGCACTTTTGCATACACGCCCAGATCTTCGGAGGCTTCCCCCAGGACCAGGGTTTTTTGAATGCTTTCCTGTCCACTCAGGCTGAAAGTTATCGAACCGCGCGGATCTTTCAAGCCATATACCCCCAGTTCACTGCGCTCGGACCGCTCGAACCGCACAACGCGCAAGGATGTCATGCGCTCAAGCAGAGCCGTGATGACGGCCTGGTTGACCGGACCGGCGGAAGGCGCCGCCGGGACCCATGGTCCCATTCCCTCCCGTGTCACGGCCTGCTCAACATCTTTTTTACGAAGCACGATCTTTGTGACGGCCATCGGGTCCAGGGCCATTACCACGCTGTCGCGATAGGCGATCGGGTCGAGCGCCAGAGTGGCCGCCGCTGCCACGGAAAGCTGGTAGATCTGATCCTCGTCTTCAAACTTGGCATAGATATATTCCTTGCCCGGCAAAGGTCGGCTCATGGCCAGCGTTCGGCCACTCGGCAATGTGACCGCCGCTTGTGTCGTGGACGCCACGGGAGCCGTCGCGCCGGCCACGCTTTGCGTGGTGGCATCCGAAGAGGGCGCGGCATCGGCCACGCGTACCACGCGCGACGGCGGTTCCAGGCCCAAGGCCGGGAGATTGGTATCGCTCAGGAAACCCTTGACATGCAGGGTGTTCAGGCGATTGATCAGGTCTTCCACCATGCGGCTGTCCGCTTTCCATTGGGCGGGCTCCGTCACTTGCCAGTCGCCCGCCGCGTTTTTCTGGAGTTGCAGTACCTTTTCGCCTTCCTCGATCCGAATCCAGGCGATGGCGCCCGCCACCATGAAATAGAGCCGCGAATCACGGAGATCGCCCAGGCCTGCATTCAGGGCGTCAATCGCATTTTTCTGGACGGCAAACACCGATCCGGTCCCGCGATAGGCGGTATAAATCAAATCGCCTTTCTCATTGGCCCGGCTGCCGAAACACAGCTTTAGCCCTTTCTTTTCCTCATCCTGCCAAATGTTGAGCTGCAGGCTTGTTTCGTCGTCACTCAATCCATAGACGGCCGGATCAGCCATGCGCTCGGCCACGAACTGCTGAATCTGCAGATTGAAGAGCTGTTCCAGCAGGCTGTTCACCTTGAACCAGTCGGCACGGGCCATAATGGGTTTATGGATGATCCACTCCGTGCCTTCCCGGATAATCTCGACGAGCGGACCGCCCAGGCGCTTGATTGTGAAGCCTTTTACATAGGCGGGCATCCCGGACAAAAGATGGGGATCCCGCAGGTCCGCCGCCGCACGGGGTATAATGTCCAGCAGATTCGTCGAAGTGGCGATGACGGCATCCGTGTTGTCCACCTGCACATACACTGCGTCCTTCATCGGCGAGAGTCCGCCGACCGTGAGGGTATGGCGGCGCTGGGCATCGCCCAGGACCATGCGGGCCAGGGGTTTGACCAGCCCATAATCCTCCAGGGAGAGCGAGCGGTTTTCCCGCTGGGCGGCCGTCACGATTTCCCCGCGGGGCAATTTGGCCATCACGGCCAGCATGTGGTTGAGCTTGATATTATCGGCCCGGGCCTGCACCGGCTTGTGGATCATCCACTGGCTCTGCTCGTTTGCGCACTCCACAAACAGGTCGTCCCGGGAAAACGACCAATAGGCGACGTTCTCCGGCTCGATATCCAGCAAACGCAAGTTAGACAGTGCCTGCTCGCCATCGTCCTTTCCGCCCCACTCCACGATGGCAATGAACGCGCCCAGAAGCACCGCCAGGACCAGCAAAAAAAATGTGGTTCGAACATGCATGGAATCGCTTCCCCTGCTTATTTTCTTCGATAGGCCCAGACCACGAGTCCCAGCAATCCCGCCAACCCCGGAATACACACAACCACAAGCATCGAAAGCCGCCGCAGTTGTCCCCGGTCCAAGGCCACCTGGATCGTCGCCGGCTCGCGCGGCGCGATTGTAACCGTCTCCTCGCGTTCCAGCAACCAATTCAGGGCGTTCATGAAGAAATCGACGTTGTAGCCGCCCAGCAGGGCGCCGTTCGATACCAGCACCGAATCGCCCACGATCACCAGCCGCGTCGGCTGGAGTTCCACTTCCATGCCGGGCACCGGGCCTTTCTCGATAGCCACGGCAACCGGCACCGGTCCTTTTTGGTCCACCCCGGGATCGAATTTCGGCTGATTCTGGTTGACTGAAAGTTCAGCCCATCCCTGGTCGCCGCTCGAGGCCAGCACCGAGACGCGCGGCTTGTCCGCCGGCTTGTCTGCCGCGTTGTTGGTTCCTAAAAGCGGTTGTACCGATCGGGGCATGGTAAAAATGGTGGTTACATTTTTCAGCCGCGCGGTGATGGGATGTTCCCCGTAGGTGGTCACCAGCAATTGCCGGAGCGCCGTGGCCGAGCTTATCACGCGGTCCGATCCCAGGCGCACGCCCCAGAGCTCGAGCATTTTTTCCAGCCCGGAGTCCTGGCCGGGATCCACCAGCAGCAACAACCGGCCGTGGTTATTCAGGTAAGCATTGATCATTTCCACTTCCGGGTACGTCAACCGCTTGGTCGGCCCCGCGATAACCAGGACGTCGCCATCCGCAGGCACGGCGCTGACGCCGCTGAAGCTCAGCGGCTTGACCTCCAGGTTGTTCTTTTCCATGGTCCGGGTTATGATGGAATAACCCGTGTAGGGATCGAAATTGTCCGTCTGACGCTCGCCGTGGCCGGTAAGAAAATAAACCACGCTCTTGCGGGTCTGCAACAAGTTCTGGAGGGCGGTCGAAAGCGCCTGCTCGCCGCAGAATTGCCGCAGGACCCTGGCATGGCCGGCAAGCGTCGGCGTGTAATCGTAGTCGGCCAGATCCGCCACCGGCACGATGCGGCGCCGGACCCCGGCATCGAGCACGATCACGTTCGGCTCGCGCAGGTCGTATTGCAAGGCAAGCTCCTTGCTGCGGACCATGTCGCGATGGGGATCCACATACTCGACGTGCAGTCGGGCGGAAGCATACGCGTATTCCCGGAGCAGGCTTTGCACATCGCCATAGAGTTCCTGCTCGCCGCTCATGAAGACGATGATCCGGATGTCCGCCGACAGATTGCCCAGCAGGCTTTTGGTTTCCGCCGTCAGGGCGTAATGGCGCACGCGGCTTACGTCGAACCGCAGCTGGTGCTGGCCGGAAAGATAATTCACCATGAGAACCAGGAGCGCCGCGAGCCCCAGCGCGACCCATACGGTCAAACCTGTCAGCCAACGCTTGAATGGCAACCGTAATTTCATAATCCAATGCCGGATAAAATAGTTTCCAATTTTAAATTTCGTTTTACTTCCACTGCCTTGCTTCAATCACCTTGACCGTGGCAAACACAAAGAACACGGCGAGTGAAAGATAAAGTACGATGGGCCGCGTATCCACAATGCCCTGCGCAAAGTCCCGGATATGCTGGGTGCTCGACAGGTAGGCGAGCACCTCCTGCGCCGCGGCGCCGGGCAATGCCAGCCGCGCCGTGTCCATAAAAAACAGGATGCTGACCGCGATGAAACAGCCGATCGCCGCCACAACCTGGCTGCGCGTCAGGGCCGAGACAAACACACCGATGGCGATAAAACAACTGCCGATGAGCCACAGGATCAGGTAACCGGTAACGATGGGCGCAAAGTCCAAAGTCGCCATGCCGCTCGCCAGGACTTTCAACAGGATGAAATACGCCGCCGTGGGCATGGTCAACAGCAGGAAGAACACGAGCGCGCCGGCATATTTTCCCAGCACGACTTGTAGATCCGTCACGGGCGCAGTCAGAAGCATTTCCAGCGTGCCGGTCCGACGCTCCTCGGCGAATAGCGGCATGGTGATCAGCGCAATGGCCGCCAGCACCGCCACCCAGAAATATGGCGCGCTGAACAGGAGTTGCCCTATGCCGATTTGCTCGCCCAGATGCTGGACCAGGGGCCGGCAGAAACTTAAACCCGACACTACCAGGAACACCACCATGACCACATAAGCAATGGGCGTGTGAAAATAAGCCCGCAATTGCCTCTTCAACAGGATGATAATATTAGTCATGGACTTGGCCCCGGCCCGCGGACGCGGTTAATTTGATAAAGACGTCTTCCAAATCGAGAGTTTCCCGGCTCAGTTCACGGAGCGGCCAGCCCTGTGCCGCGGCGATCCCAAACACCGCCGGCCGGATATCGGCTCCCGGCTGACACTCGAGCCGATACCGGCGCCACTGGGCCGATCCGCTTTCGGGGCCGCCGATCTCAGGCTCCACCGGCAAAACCCGCAGAACCCCGCTTACGCGCCGGAGCCGCTCCGCCACTTCGTCCGGCGGCCCCGCAATTTCGACGGCCACGCTGGCGTTGCCTTGCAATTGCAACATCAGGCGCTCGGGCGAATCGGATGCCACAATGCGCCCGTGATTCATAATAAACACCCGCTGGCAAATGGCTTCTGCTTCCGCGAGTGAATGGGTCGCCAGCACCACGGTAAAACGCCGGCCCAGGGTGCGGATCAGTTCGCGCACGGCGCGTATCTGGTTCGGATCTAGTCCGAGCGTTGGCTCATCCAGGATCAGCAGTTCCGGACTGTGAATCAGGCTGTCCGCCAGCGCCAGGCGCTGGCCGTAGCCTTTCGAAAGCTGGCCGATGATGCGCCGCTCCACGTCCTTGAGCCCGCACAGGACCTTCATTTCCTCCATGCGCTCACGACATTTGCGGCGGGGCATGCCCTTGAGCTTTGCGCGGAACGAGAGATATTCGTCCACCCGCATTTCCGGATAGAGCGGCGCGTTTTCAGGCAGGTAGCCGATGCGCCGCCGCGCATCCAGGGAATGCAAAAATACGTCCCGCCCGTCAATTAATATCCGGCCCTGCGTCGGCGCCAGGTAAGTGGCCAAAAGGCGCATCAGCGTTGTCTTGCCGGCGCCGTTCGGCCCGAGAAAACCGACGATCTCACCCCGCAGGACCTCGAACGAAATATTGTCCACGGCTTTTGCCGAGGCAAATCGCTTGGTTACATGTTCCACTTTAATCATGGCAGGATGCGACGAGGAAATAATGGCCTCAGTAAGCTGAGACCCTACTGTTGCCGTCGTAGGGCGCGACCTGGCGTCGCGCCATTTCGGTATACGCCCCACATAACTGATTGGCATTACTCTACCGTCATCCATCCTGTTGATCAATTCTAAAAACGGGCTATACTGTAGAAGGCTGAAGGCTGAAGCGGGCCGTTGACCGTAGACTGTGGGCCGTGGAAAGAAGCGGACGGAAGACGGACGACACGGAGGACGACAGAGTCAGATCTCTGATCTCTGACATCTGGCTTCTGACCTCTGGCATAGAAGTCGGAAGGCATTCATGCAAAAAGACCCAAAGGCAACGCCTTTATTTCCCAAAGCAATGGAATATCGCCCTTGGCCGGGCCCGGTGGACACCAAAACCGGTTCAAAGGGTTTTCTTTATACGGAACGCCACCTGCAATGTGTCTGGTTCGACGCCGTCCTGCGCCCCGGTACGCTGAAAACCGAACAAGGCGACGAAATCATCGTCGAGCATCCCGGCCAATGGAACCTGGAAGACGGGCCGGATTTCCTGGACGCCGTCCTGCGCGTGGGTCCGGAACATCGCCGCATATCCGGTGACGTGGAAATCCACGTGCATCCCGCCGACTGGCAACGCCACGGCCATGCCCGGAACCCGGTCTATGCCCGCGTCGTCGCGCACGTGACTTATTTTTCCGGCGCACTGCCGGCCGCAACTTTACCCGGCGGCGCCGTCCAAGTTTCGCTCAAGGACGCCTTGGCGGCAAATCCGTTTTTTTCGTTTGAGAGCCTCGATCTGACCGCCTATCCCTATGCCGCGCGCAAACCGGCGACACCCTGCGCGCATGTGCTGAAAACATTGGGCCCGGATCATGTGGCCGGATTGCTCGAGACCGCGGGCGAGGAGCGTCTGCGCGGCAAGGCCGCGCGGATGGCAAGCGCCTTCCCCTCCAAGGTAATTGACCAAATCCTGTATGAAGAAATTATGACCGCGCTGGGCTATAAAAACAATCGCGCGCCGTTCCGTTACCTGGCTGAGCAGTTTCCTCTGGAAACCCTGCGACAGGCATCCGGTCACGATATCCTGAAAGCTTATGCGCTCCTGATGGGCGTTGCCGGCCTCCTGCCGGCGCAGACCCCTGCGCGCTGGGACGCGGAGACCCGCTCGTTTGTGCGCCAATTGTGGGATCATTGGTGGAAACATCAGTCCGCCTGGAGCGCGCGGGCCTTGCGCCGGAAAAACTGGAAACTGAGCGGCCTGCGGCCGCCCAACCATCCCCAGCGACGGCTGATGCTGGCCGCCATCCTGTTTATCAACGAACCGGAATTTGCCCGGCGCCTGACGGCGCTTAACACGGATTCCCCGGATGAAGCGCTCGCATCCATGCTGGCCATGCTCCAGCCCGCGACCGATACTTACTGGCAACGCCGGTTGACTTTCTCCGGCAAGGCACAAGCTTCACCGGTGGCACTCATGGGCGAAGGCCGCGCGGCGGCCATCGTTTTAAACGTACTTGTTCCTTTTCTGGCGGCATTGGGCAAACGCGGTGTCTTGAGCCCTGCGTTTCTGCGCCGCCTGCCGCCCGAAGAGGACAACCAGATCATCCGGCAGACGGCTTATAACCTGCTTGGCCCGGATCATAACCCGGCCCTTTATCGGTCCGGCCTGCGCCAGCAGGGCCTGATCCAGATTTTTCACGACTTCTGCCTGACCGACCGTTCCCGGTGCGAGAATTGCGCATTGTTGAAATCGCTGGCCAAGGAGCCGCTCAATTGATGACCAATCATCCCAATCCTCAACGCCTAACTATCGCCGTCGGCATGAGCGGCGGGGTGGATTCCACCATGGCGGCCTGCCTGTTGAAACGCCAGGGCTTTGACGTGGTCGGCGTCACCATGCAAATCTGGGACGGCTCCGTTAACATCCCCGCCGAGGAGCGCCGTTCCGGGTGTTATGGACCGGGTGAAACGCAGGACTTGGAAGAACTCCGCGCGCTGACCGCACGGCTGGGCATCCGGCATGTCACTATTCCGTTGGCCACGGAATATCGGCAGTGGGTATTGGATTATTTCCGCCGGGAATACCTGGCCGGTCGCACGCCTAATCCCTGTGTCATGTGCAACTGGAAACTTAAATTCGGGTTGCTGCTGGAAAAGGCGCGCGCCGCCGGCTTGGCGTTCGATCGCTTTGCCACCGGCCATTACGTGCGCGTGGAGTGCGATGCCGCACTGGCGTGCGATGCCGCACCGGCGCGCGATGTCGCCCAGGCCCGCTATTTACTGAAACGCGGTCTCGACCCCAAAAAGGACCAGTCCTATTTCCTGTATCACCTTGCCCAGGACCAGTTGCGCAATCTCGTGTTCCCGCTGGGAGCGCTGAAAAAGACCGCCGTGAAAGCATTGGCGCGTGAGTTGGGGTTGGAACACCTCGCCGCACGGCAGGAAAGCCAGGATTTCATCGAGTGCAAAAACTATGGGGCTTTATTCAAAACAGACAGCATCCGACCGGGGCCGATCGTGGACCGCACGGGCCGTGTCCTCGGCGAGCACAAAGGCATTATTTATTATACCATCGGCCAGCGCAAGGGGTTGGGCCTGGGCGGCGCCAAGGCGCCGTTATTCGTAGTGCGCATTGATGGTTCCGCCAACACGATCACAGTCGGGCCGTATGAAGATCTTTTTGCCGACCGCCTGCAGGCCACGGATGTTAATTGGATCGCCCTCGATGCCCTGCGCGCGCCGGTGCGAGTGCGCACGCCACTGCGTGTCAAGGCCAAAATCCGCCAACAGCACAAGGAAGCCGACGCCACCGTGACACCCGATGACCCGGATGGACACACGGTCACCGTGGTGTTCGACCAGCCCCAGATGTCTATCGCTCCCGGCCAGGCGGTTGTTTTTTACCAGGACGATCTCGTCCTCGGCGGCGGCACGATTGCACGCTGAAACTTCCGTCTTTCTTCTCCGGTCTGGTGTCCATTGTCTGGCGTCTGGTGTCCGCCCGGCTCCTCAGGCTTGCGTCATATCCGTCACATGGAACCCGGCCGCGATAATCATGGCCATATCGGCCGCATGCCCCTGTCCGGGCGTGGTCAAGTAGCCGTTGGTGAAGATCGAGTTGGCCGGATAGAGCGCCAGGACCTGCAACGCCCCCAGGCATGCCTCCCGACCGCCCGCAATGCGGATCTCGCGTTCGGGGTTCACGAACCTGAACATGGCCAGAATGCGCAGTGCATCGGTAGGTGAAAGACGCGGCCGCCCCTCCAATGCCGTGCCGGGGCGCGGATCGAGAAAATTGACCGGGATCGAATCCGCTCCCGCCGCGCGCAAGGCAAAGGCCAGGTCCACGCGATCTTCAGGCGTTTCGCCCATGCCCATGAGTCCGCCGGAACACAGTTCCAGGCCGGCGGCTTTGACCGCGCGCGCCGTTTCCACGCGGTCACGGTAATGATGGGTTGTGCAGATCGTCGGATAAAAGCGCTCCGAGGTTTCCAGGTTGTGATTGAACCGGTCTATGCCGGAGCGCTTCAGCCGGCGCGCCTGATCGGCGCTCACCAGCCCCAGTGAGGCACAAAGCTGAATCGGCATTTCACACTTGATCCGGCGCGCCGCTTCACACACCGTACTCAGTTCCTGTTCCAGCGGCGCGCGCCCGCTGGTGACGATGCAATAGCGCAGGGCCTTGAGCGCCTGGGCCTCGCGGGCGCCCTGAACGATATCGTCCACCGATTGCATGGCATAAGTGGATACCGGCACGGTTGACTTGGCCGCCTGACTGCAATAGGCGCAGTCCTCGCTGCATAATCCGCTCTTGGCGTTGCGGATGACGTGCAGGCTGACCCCCAGCCCGAAATACCGGCGGCGCACGGCAAAGGCCGCGTCCAGCACGGCGAGTAATTCCTCCACCGGCGCCGCCAGCACGGCCAGCGCCTCCGCGCGCGTCGCACTCCCGCCATCCAATATCCGCTCCGCCAAGTCTTTCCAGTTCATGCCTCGACCCCTTGTAATTCTTCCAAGCTGTCCTTGGCAATGTCCGTGAACGTAGGTTCCGTCTTCTTCGAGGTCGCGGATGTCATGCGGCCTTCGGCGATATTTTGTAACCCATTATTTTGTCATTTGTGTCGGAGCCGGTTGCTTGCCGACCTGGCTGATGACACGCTTTAGCATCGGCATGGTAACAAAGAAAAACACGATGCCAACAAAAATGGCCGCAAGGAGTCCTAAGCCGGCTATTTTCAATTCTTTGACCAGAGCTTGTGTGAAGCGCGTTGATTTATTGGGTTGCATGTTGCGTTATCCTCAATTTACCGCTTTGCGCCGGAGCCGAGGTCCGCCATTTTCCTGACACCAAGAAAATGGTCCTTGGGATCGCACCCGGCGTTCTGACAGACGGTTGCGGCCTTGTCAATACCCCCTTATTCGTCGAGGCCGGCGGCAGTGGGGCGGCTGAGGCCGACAACGGATTTAATGCTGTCCTTCCATTTGATCAAGGGGTCGTTGCGATGGCGGCGGTAAAGGGCGCCGATGGCGGCATCGGCCTGGGTCGCCATGAGGGCCTCGCCACGGCGGATGGCTTCCGGGTCGCGGGGGCAGTTCTGAGGCAGAATGTTCCGGAGGCGATTGATCTTTCCGAGCCAGATGGAGTCCGTCACGTAGGGGCGCACTGCGGTAATCAGGGCGTCCGGGTTGCCGTCCAGCATAGGCTCGCCGGAAACACTGGTTTGGAAGTCCTTGGCATAGGCGTATTGAAGACAGGCCAGCCTGGCCTTAAAGGATGGCGCACCGGGTTCCCAATAGGACAGGACGGCATCGTCGGTCGAGCCGATGGAGAATCGGAAAACGATCTGTGCCTGGTACGTGGCAAGTTCCCCGCAGAGGCGCTTGACACATGACAGACGGGGTTTGGAGACGACGAGTAGCTCGTTGCCGGCCGCCAGCATCCGCGAGAGGACCGTGATGCATTCGTCAATGTTCTGGTCGGTGATATCGTGGGCCGTCGGGAACATGATGCGGCCGGATCGCCTGGTGAAACTGCGGTCGAGGTCGTGCTGTCGGATTTTGGGTCGCTTCCACGAGGCCGGGGTCGCCCGTTTGAAGCGGATCGCCATTGTTTTGGCGTAGCAGTAGCGGCAGTCGTGTTCGCAGCCATCCTGGATGTTGACGTTGCTCGCCGCCCATTCCTGGGTGCCGGTCGGTGCCCGGACTGTCTGGACCGTGGCGGTATTCATGGACATAACGACCTTATTGCTTATTCTCAGGACCCTTGGGATTCTTCGGCGAATGAGGATTTACCATTCAAGGGCTGTTTCGTTTCCTACCATGTAATTGGCTTGTTGACTTGTGTTCCATCTGAAAATACATATGGATCAGGGAATTGACACTTGCGGCACGATCTCAACTTAATTGAAAAAGACTCCGGAGCGATCTTGGCTAATTCGGCGTTTGTTCTCTTGTATGGAAACGCGAAGAAAATCAACTTGGATGGAAATAGACGCTTGCACGTGACAACCGCCGGCGAAAGGTCCGTGTCGCCGGTCATCAGAATTGCCGTGTCGCATTGGTTAAGATGGCATATTTCAAAAAGCTTGATGGCAATAGCAACATCAGTTTCTTTTTCTTCGTGAGCCACAAAATTATGATTACAACGGTTACAGTAAATTGTTTTTTGTTTGAATCTTCCTAATTGGACATTTACGCCTGATGCTCTGAGACACCTCATAAATAACGTGTGTCTGTCAATCTTATCTTGATCGCGATGCGTGGGCGAAGCGGAGAAGTAGTAAACATTTTCAAGCTCAGCGCGGCTTCCGCCAATTTGGGCGACGTTGTGCAGGTATGAAGAACAAAGCTGTTTAAGATCAAGCCATTTCGCTGAGCTGCCGCCGGAATCTCTTTGAGCATCAATCAGAGAATGATAGAGATTAAAACCGTCAACAAGAAAAACCGTTCTGTTCATAAATCCCATAAGAAAAAACCCTCCGGATCGCAATCCGGAGGGGGCCAGTGAACAAGCAGCTCACTGGGGATGAATTTCTTCTTTGTTTTTAATATATTGGTTTTCAACCGCCTTGTCAATTATTATTTTCTGTTTTTTTGGGGGCTCTTTCGATCTCCATAGCTACCCGCCAGGCAAACTGCCGGGCAGGCAGCAAGCGCTCATGTTTCTTCTCAAGCATACGTCACCTGCCGCGTCAATGCGATATCATCAATTTCCCGCTTTGCACCGGAACCGAGGTCCACCATTTTCCTGACACCAAGAAAATGGTCCTTGGGATCGTACCCGGCTGTTTGACATGCTGTTATAGCCTTGTCAACGACCTTTGCGAAGTTCTCCCACTTGGCATAACCCAAAAGCATTTGCAGGTCGCGGGCGCACCAGAACTCGGTGCCGGTGTCGGGATGCTTCCGGACCATATCTTCAAAACTCGCATGCAATCGAACGACAATTTCTTTGTCCATGGTTCTCCTCGGCGTGACGCCGCAAACATCCTCGTTTTCAGGAGGATGGTTGATGTTAGCCTGCCCTGCGTAGCCCCTTGGGCGAAGAAGGGTCCAAGACCAAAAAACGTTTTCGTTAAGTCCTAATTCCAGGGCAGGGCTGACCCTGCTCTGTCCTGACCCTGCTCTGTCCAGAACTGCACAATCCGCGCGCAAAACGCAGACGGCATCGTTCTGTGCCCGTCGCATGCTCAACATGGGATTGTGCGCGTCGAAATACAAATTGGCATACTCGTGGAGATGGCGAGCGCCGGGAATCAGTTTGTTCTTCCGGCGTTCCTGCACTTCCGGCATGGCCACAGAGTCATGGGCAAGCCTGTCCGCCTGCCTGTGCGACAAAATGCCATGCCGCAGAATGGACGGCACATTAGCAATCGGCGCGATGAAGTGCAGTTCGGTTATATCCACCCGGTTCATTCGTCCGATTCTCCGCCGTTCAAAGCCGTGTGCTGCTTGATGATTGCCCCGCGCATGGCAAGGCCATAGTTGATGCTTGTCCGCCAGTGTTCCTCAAAAAACGTTCTCGTTAAGTCCTAATTCCAGGGCTGACCCTGCTCTGTCCAAGAACTCTTGAGCATAGGGCATCCGTTTCACTACGATATGTGCAAGGTTGTAGTCAAGGTGGCGTGCTTTGAGACCTGTTGGTGTGGTTTCGGGCTTACGACGGACATGGAACCTCTTGCCCTCGTACTTACGTATGGCGGCCACGTATTCGCTCGGTGAGTACGCTATGCCGTTCTTATCAATGAGACGAATTAACAGCGCGGCAAGTTCGGTACTTGTCGCTGCTTCTTCCCATATCTTGTCCTCGATGGATGGCCCTTGTGTGTGGGCCCATTGTTCGTCGTTGAACAAGAAGAGCTGGCCCCCGGCCTCGCGCGTAAGGAGGGTATGCCACGCCTTGTTCATGATCTCAGTCATGAGAAAAAACCCGTCATGGTGGGCGGTGGCGAATACGAGCCGGTACTTCGGCATGTGGCATGATCTTTCCTTGATTGGAATGTTGATCACATACTTGAGGTGGTTGCCCAGTCGCTTGGTATAAGCGGCGATAAACTCCTCCTCGGCCTCGTGAAAATTGATTGTGTCGCTTTGGAAAGCAGCGAGGATGGTCCGCCAGTAGTTGCCGCCGGCGATTTCATCCATCCTTGCAGGTGTATTCTTGCCGTCGGTCTCGTAGTCAAGGTCGTCGGCCCAGTCGGGGACCGCGCGGGTAAGACTCAACAGGCGGCAACCCTCGCGAAGGAAGCCGGTCGAGTTCAGGTTGATCAGCATTTCGAGGGACTGAAAGCCGACCTTTTTCAGGCGTGCGAAGTGGCCAAAATCAAGGCTCTTGATGCCATAGGGGTCCACATAGAATAAGTAATTGCGGTCGCGTTTCACGTGTTCAGAAAGGAACCGGGAGATGCACTGTTCGTAGTCTCCAGAAATAACTTTGCAGCCGGGTGCGCCGACAAGGTTGACTTCGAGTTGGGCTGCATATTTCTGTTCAATAAACACAGCCTTGACATCCGAGGACGGGGCGCGGGCAAGCATGGAGGCAACTTGCTTGGCAATAATGAGAGGGGACCCATCTTGACCGTCGTCAAACCGGCCCTTGCCAGCGAAGCAGTCGACAATGCGGGTGGGTCGGCCTGTGGTCGTGATTTTGGCAAGGTACGGGGCGAGGTAGTGGTCGAGTATCTGGTCCTTCAATTTTGACCAATCCCGCTTTTTCGCGAAGAAGTCGCCTTTTTTAATGGCCATAGGCCCACCTATGTAAGAATGTGTCCCTAGTTAATTTCCGATATGACGATACGCAATGCCGCTTAATGTTTTTAGATTGGCGGTTTTTTCGAAGACATGCTTTTAGACAATTCCTGTCCAACAGAGCGTTCGGTCTGTTCAATATGTCGTTTTTCAAGGACCTTTACTGCCTGCTCAATCTGCTCGTCCTCTTCCTTTAGGAAGTCGTGAATGTCCTGTGTGCGGACGTGTGGCTTATGGAAACCGGAGCCGATGTGCTGGAGTTCACACCCGATTTTCTCGAGCTCCTTGGCAACGTTATCGATTGACTTACGGCCTGAATAGGCCAGATCACGGAATATCGCGAGGTCGACGTCAACCTGAGTTTCGTGCTTCGCCCCAAGAGAGTCGGAATATGTGATTTTACCTTTGAAATGGAGGGAACCAGTACCTTCCTGTATACGTTTAAGAGTTCCAATAGTTGTCGACACTTCGCCCTGTGGGGCGAGATTCTTTATCCCCTCTTCGATAAATCGTATCTTCGTTTCAGTTTTCTGTGCCGGAAACGAATTTTTCCCGCCGAAGCACAGCACGGGTGTTGGAACGATAAGAAACTGGACATCATAGGCTACTGTAAGGCCCATATTTCTGACCCGCATTCGGAAAAAAGGGATTTCAGGGATAAAATCGAGAATGACAACAGGCTTGGAACGTTCCTTATCTAGGTGTATCACCACATCCGTACTACGAGCGGCAAGTCTATTTGCCCTGACCATAAGAGCCACAACAACGATCGTTGCGATCACGTACACCAACGTCAGGGAAGCCATTACAATCCCGGAATTGGTATTACACCATTGGACGACACCAACCATCTTCTCCTCCAGCAGACGAGGCTGTTCTGCTTTTATATTGCTTCAATGCTACGATACCAATGAAGTGTATTATCGATTTTCTCACTTGCAGACACGTTGAGACCTTTATTGTGGGCCGTGAAAACTTTTATAAGTGACCGTCTGGCGGTGGCCGGATCTGTTTCTTTTGTGATTCCGAAGGTCTGGCTTGGACGCAGAAGCCATGATTTATTAAACGGTTTACTGTGACACGGAACAGGATAAGGACAAAACATATCTTTCATCCATTGTTCAACAGGAAGGTTGACTTTCTCGGATACATGCCGGGCTAATTGACCATATGCTTCATCGGTAATGCATACGGCAGACAAATGCATGTCGGCAGAAATGTCGAACGCATCAATGATACAACGCCCTGCATATGAATTGTGGTCTGCGTGGTATGCACCTTGCGCAATGCATCCACGTATTGGAAGAAAGGCATTAATCATGACCCATTCAACTGCCTGAATATATGTACAGAATGAAATCCATTTCACAATCCGCGCGTGATAATCGTCAGAATCATTAAAAGCAAGCGTTGCAACAATGGTATCAGAAAAGACCACGGGCAATATTGATTCTATTGCTTGCGGAAAGCCTTGTAAATCGGGCAGAAGTCTATGAGTCTCAGATCTGGCAATCCCTGGGCAAGCATTAAGAATTAACAAAACGTCTCGGGTTTTGTAATCAGCAGGATCGGCATTTCGCATGAAAGCGCGATAACCAAGTATATCGCATACCGTCACCAATCCGGTAGTTATTGATTGATCAGTCATCTGGCGTATATCCCACCCAACAAATTCACCGGATTGCGCTTTCCTCCACAATCTTGATTTCCCCTTCCGTCAGGCCGTAGAGTTCATAAACCAACTGGTCAATTTCGCGGTCGGTGGCGGAAATCTGGCGCTCCAAAATCGTCCGCTCGTGATCCGTCTTTGTCGCCGCCAGCTGCTTGTGCAGGTTGAGCATTTGGTCAACCAGTTCAAGCATCTTGTCGTGGCGGGATTTATCAGTGGGGTTGCTAATATCAATTCGAGGAATTGGAAGATCTTTTACGTCTTTGGGATTCAATTTCGGGAATATCTCTTTACCGAAATTAGAAAGAATCAACCCGCCAAGCCAACTAACAAGACGTGAATTAGAGACACCAAGCAAGAACTTCAAATCCAAAGATGAGGATTGACCTAATTTGAATGGAGTAATGCTGTGCCCGTGGTAGAAGGTTTCTTTCGGCACAAGCGTGGCTTGAATTCTTTTACCTTCTCCAGGTATCTCGCGAAATAACAACCGCAGTCCTTCAAAAAATCTCGGCTCACGATGTGCACCAAGCCAAGGCCCATATCTTAACCATTCACCACTCCAGTGAAGTTTGTATCGTGCAATATCTTCGCCTGCCAGCCACTTTCCGCAGTGTTTGTCATGTTTGTACTTATAATGGTAACCACGTTGCTTGATCAAATCAGGGCTTTGACCTCGATAACGATCATAAGGTGTGATGCCTTGAATGGCCTCTCCAAACTCGGAAAGCCGTTGGCTTGCGAATTTAATTTTGTTTATGAGAGCGTTCGAATCAGGCCGCAAACGATAATCTACAGCCAAAAGCGAGTCGGATCTCCATGTTGTGGATGGCAACTGCCAGGCTTCATTCCCGTGCTCAATCTGAATGCTTTGTATTTCCGTCTTTTTCTGCAGAATAAATATAATAGTATTTACGACAGCTTGGGCAAAAACATTTTCCCCACAAACCCGGATTAATTTAAAACCTGCATCATTTGCAATCAGTTTTCTTAGTGGTGCAGAGTTTTCTAATTTAAGCCAAAGCTCAGGGGTAATGAAACTCACGAAGCCACCCTGTTTCGCGATTGTTAGTGCTCGTTCAATAAAGTAGATGTAGCTGTCATACTTGTACTTATAAGATTTGAAACTATTCCTAATGTATGCTTTTGCTGACTCGCTAAACTCCGCTCCATACGGCGGATTGCCGATTACGGCGTCAAAGCCGCCAGCCTTGAATATTTCCGCATACTCCGTCTGCCAGTCAAAGGCGTTGATACGGTACATTTCATCTTCGCCGAAAAGTTCGCCCTGGCGGTCTTTATAGAAATCGGGGCCGATGAGAGAATTACCGCATTTGATATTGCTTCCGAGGTCGGGTAGGGCGCGCTGATGGAATAGCTCGAACTGTTTGGTTATCGTTTCCTGCGATTCGCCTTCCAAAACCTTCAGCAAAAGCGAAAGCTTGGTCACCTCAACTGCCTGCGAGTCAATGTCCACGCCGTAGATATTGTTCAGCAGGATGCGCTTCTTTTCATCGGTCATGAGGCGATAGTCGCCGCCGGCGGATTGGTAGATGGGTGAAGACGCCCTGCCTGGGCGTCCGCGGTCGGCCCGGCGGTCCGACCCTACCTTCCGTTCATTCACATAACAATCCCGGTGCCAGTTCAATAAATACTGGTACGCGCCGAGCAGGAACGAGCCGGAGCCGCAGGCTGGGTCGAGTATTTTCAATTTTGCCGCCTGCTTGGGCGTTTTGCCTTCCAACAGCTTGCCAACCGTATTCTTGACGATGTAATCCACAATATACGTCGGCGTATAATAGACCCCGCCCGCCTTCCGTACTTCGGGCTTATCCTCCACCTTCGCCTGATGGCCGGCGGTCAGTCGGATCACTTTGCCGAGGAACCGCTCGTAAACATGGCCAAGAATATCGGCGGGCAGGACCGAAAACTCGTAAGGGCTTTCGGGATAATAGAGATTACCGATAATATCTTTCAAATCTTTGTCGTCTATTTTGAGGTTTAATGTCAATTCGTCCGGCGCTTCCGGTCTATCCTTCTCGCGCTGGAAATGGAACAGGCCGGAGTTATAGCGTTCGTCCGCCCGCTGGAAGAATTCACAAAGCCGGGGATAAGCCCGCTCGCCGTTGCGGAGCGTCATCAGCCGTCCGTAAGGCTCAATCCCGCGGTCCTCGCATATCCGCAGGAAGATGATGCGGTCAATGATGCGCTGGACGGCAAAATTCAATTCGCGTTGCGAAAGTTTTTCATTACGCATGGCAATGTTGCGGGCCAGTAAATCGCGCCAGCGTTCGATCTCCTCCAGGAACGCATCGTCAACGCTCGCCGTGCCCTTTTTGCCCTTGGTGCTTTCGGCAAATTTATCGAATGAGCCTTTCAGGACGGCTTCGCGCGAAAATATGGCGGCAAACTCATCCCATTTTTCGGCAAATTGGTTGCTGGTAAAATACATCAGGCGGCCGATGGCCGCTGAATCGTTCTTGTTCGGTTTGGCGCGGCAGTCATAGACGGCCAACTCATGAAAATCGGTCAGGATGCTCAAGGGCAGGCGGGCCGACCAGGCGTAGCGGCGGAGCTGGTAGGCGGGGTGAACGTCGTCCTTGATGTTGACGGATGGTTTCTTGCACTCGACGAAGAATTTGCGCGCGCCGCCGATCCGGAAGCACAAGTCCGGGGCTTCGGTGGCGCCGCCGATTTTGATGGCATCCTCGTGGATGACGTCCTTGTAAGCCTCGGCATAACCCTTTTCGTTGTGGAGATCCCAGCCCAGGGCCTTGAAAAGCGGGTCAATGAACTCGGCGCGGATTTGGGCCTCATTATATTTGCCGGACTGGTAAGCCTCGCTCTGCGAATCAAACCGCTCAACCAGCTTTAATATTTCCTGTGGAACGGGCATATGTATTACCTGTGTGGCAGTATAAAAGAAAACGAGCCGGAATCAACGCTTGGCCTTATCGATTCGGACACGGCTTGCTTCTATTTGTCAGCCGTCCCCGAATGATCGGCGCTCCCCGCCTTCCGTAACATTCTAACATTCTGCAGAATGTTAGAATGTTTTCATGAACCTTAAGAAGGATTTGCCGTAAGGCGATAGCGAATTGGCCACCTGCCGGCCGCGGTATTGCTTGTTTAAAAGGCCGGCCTGCACCAGCGAGCGCGTGTGTTGCGAAATGGTTTTTAAGTTGGCGCCCAGCACATTGGCAAGCGCTTCCACCGTAATGCCCTCGTTTTTCTCGACGGCAAGCATGATGGCAATGCGCCGATGATTGGCCGCCCCCTTAAAGTGCCGTTCCAGTTGTTTTGGTGTTTTCATGCGTTGCCAAATCAAATATGTTTAACATTCCAACATTCTGCAGAATGTTGGAATGTTGTCAAGGAAAATATGGCGACAGCATCCGGCTCCTTACGGAAAATCGTGGGGGAGGGGACTATGCTTTAACCGGTTCAAATCCGGCTTATCCATCGGTTCATCGCTCAGGCCACTTTTTTGCCTAACGCAATCGCCTTCTTGCGTATCCCCGGCTTATTCTTGATATTCCCCGACACGCCGGCATTAGGAACAAGGAGCGCGATGAATTTCATGCCGGTGTATTCGGCGGTTAACGCAAATGGCTTCCTGAGGGCATTCAAACCTACATCTTCAAAGGCGCTGGCCATCAAAACGAGCGTCTTCCCTTTCAGCGGGGTCTTCATGGTGCCGGCTTTATTGTCCCATTATAGAGCGAGAACATCCGGTCAAAGACGAGCTTTAGCTGTGCGCTTGCTCCGAAGAAATAGAGGGGCGTGGCCATGACAATCGCATCCACCTTGGCCATCTTTGCAAGGATCGGCTTGGCCTCGTCATTAATCACGCATTCGTACGCATCCAGCCTTTGGCAGGCCCGGCAGGATGTGCATCCGGTGGATTTATACTTCAAGAAGGCCGTGCGCACGATCTCAACCCGCGCGCCTTTTGAGCGCGCACCCTCGGCAAACCATTTCACGAGTGTCGCCGTATTGCCGTCTTTCTTGGGACTTCCCGACAGGATTAGAATTTTTTTATTCATGGATTCATGTTTCTCCTTTTGATTCTGTCATCCTCCGTATATATGTAATTATAGACTTCTGTAAAATAGGCATTTAAAACTCCGCTCACAGAGCGGTGCTACACCGCAAGCATTTCAATATATTGCACTTGCGCATAACATTCGAATGTGTAGCACCGGTCTATGACCGGTTTTCTTGCTGTTTTGCAGGATTCTAATGTAATTAACATAGAAATTGTCCTATACCACACGGCAGAGCGGGCAGGCAGAGCGGCGATTAACGCGCACCGAGCGGAACTCAAGACGCAGGGCATCATAGGTTAGCAGACGATTGGTCAACAGGTTGCCGAACCCGAGCAGGTATTTAATGGCTTCCGTGGCCTGGATGGTTCCAATCACCCCGGGCACCGCGCCCAGCGGACCCTGCGGCGGTTCTTTATTACCCGGCGGCAACTCGTCAAACACACAACGCAGACAGGCGGTTTTACCCGGGATGACCGTCAGCGTCTGGCCGATGAATTTCAGTATGCCGGCATGCGAATACGGTTTACCAACGGCGTGGCAGGCCCCGGCAATCAGAAATTTTGATTCGAAATTGTCGGTGGCATCAATGACAAAATCGTATTCCTTGAACAGCCCCGGCGCATTTTCGGCGGTCAGGCGCAGATTGTGGGCATTGATCCGGACATCCGGATTGAGCGCCGCAAAGGCGCGCGCCGCCGATTCCACCTTGGGTCGCCCCAGGTCGGCGGTGGTATGCGCAATCTGGCGCTGGAGGTTGCTAAGTTCCAAAACGTCGCCATCCACCAGGCCCAGCGTACCGATCCCCGCCGCCGCCAGGTAATAGCCCGCGGGCGAACCAAGTCCGCCCACGCCGATGAGCAATACCCGGCTGGCCAGCATTTTTTTCTGCCCGTCCTCGCCGATCTCCGGCAGGCTGATTTGCCGGGCATAACGCTGGGGCTGCGCTTTGCTCAATAATTCCACACTCATCCTCCTCCCGCAAGGCTAAGCAGCTCGATCCGGTCTCCTTCGCGCAGGACAACGTCGCCGACCTTCTGCCGGCCGATAACTTCATCATTGACTACGGCAACCATGCGGGCTCCGGCGCTCCAGCGTTCAAGAAACGCTTGGAGCGGCAGGGGCCCTTCGGTGCGGCAAGATTCGCCATTGACGGTTAATGTAATCACTTTGCTGGATTCGGCAAGATATCGGGTCATGAAATCACCTTTTGTTGTCCATGGTCTTGAGGATGCGCTCGACGCTGTTCCGGATATCTTCATTGTCGTTGTTTTCACGGATCATCATCAAGGCCGTGCGCGCTTGCTCTCCATTGATTCTGCCAAGCGCCCGGGCGGCACTCTCTCGAGTGTAAATTGAACGCGACGAATCCTGGACGAACTCGGTAAGCGGCGCAATAGCCCGGTTATCCCCGATTTCTCCCAACGCTTTGGCAATAGATGATGGAAGAAATTCGTCCTGGACTTTCAATGTATTTAGCAAAGCCGCTACGGCACGGTCACAGTTCGCGCCCGGCTGGCGCGGCGCGGCGCAGATATTCCCCAGTGCGATGGCGGCGTTATGTCTGAGATTGATGTCCTGGCGGCCGTCCTCAAGCAGGTCTGCCAGCAGCGGTATGCCCGCAATGCTGCGCCGTTCGCCGAGTTTGTGTGCGGCCAGCTTTTGAGCATCGAGACTGTCGCCCGCCAGCATGTCCAGCAATTCCTTATCGCTGTGAAGCGTAAGGTTTGCCGCAAGGTCGTTGTAAAACAGGGCGGCACTGGCGGCGACCATTATGCAGTTGACCAGCACGACGGCTAAGCAACCGACGATCGGCATCGCCATGGCGTTACATCGGCGGGAGATAATTGCAATTCCCCATCCAACCGCGGTTCCGATCAGCCA
>Ga0209749_1001123_pt1 | contig 26457 bp, 52 predicted proteins | sample EPASupsiteSAE347_FD_187267 | JGI IMG/M metagenome (GOLD analysis project Ga0209749, IMG submission 187267) | Bioremediated contaminated groundwater from EPA Superfund site, New Mexico - Sample SAE3-47 (SPAdes) (version 2) | ecosystem: Environmental > Aquatic > Deep subsurface > Groundwater >...
CGCGGCTAACAACGTATCGAAAGCATTGCTTCCGGCGCTCAATAGCCTCACAGGCATGATGATTGAGGTTGCTAAGGACACCGGGACCGCTTCTGAATTCGGCAACATCCTGGCGGGCGTTCTGAAATTTGTCGCGTCAACGGCGCTTTCGGGATCAACAGCCATCATGAACATCGGTCGGGCTATCGGTGGCGTTGCTGCTGCCGGATCGTTGGCACTTGAGGGGGAATTCGAGCTTGCTTATCAGACCATCAAAGCAATCGGAGTAGAGAACAAGGCAGCAACCGCTGTAACCGATGAGCGCATCAAAAAGCTGATGGGCTCCGACTACGAAACGGCTGGGAAGAAGGCTGCAAAAGTCGTCAACATTCTCGGGGCCGCTGCAAAAATCGCCGCTGAAAAGGTTGGAGATGTAGCAAAAAAAACCAAAGAACACACGGACGCAATCGAAGAACAGATCAATGCATTACAGACACAACTTGATGTTTTCGGCATGTCAGAGGCAGACACGAAACTTTGGGAACTATCACTCAAGGGCGCAACTGACGAACAGCTTAAAAACGCAGAAGCAATCCTCACTCAGATTGACGCACTCAAAAAACAGAAAGCCGACCAAGAAGAAATCACCGCTAACCTCAAAAACTATCAAGACCTAGTTCGTGATCTGCGAACCGATGAAGAGAAATACACGGATACTATCCAAGAACGCCTCGATATAATGTCGAAAGCGGGGGTAACTCCTGACGCTGACATGGCCGCTAAAATAGTCGGCTCAGGCGTAACAGCATCTCCCACATCTAGTGGCACGGCTTTTGAGGTTGGCGGGATAAATGGCGAGGTCAGTAAAATTGATCAGTTTGCCGCTGAATTGGACGCGTGGGAAGAAAAAGAACTTTCAAAACTAGAGAAATTGCAGGAATTTGCAGATATTGAATCGGAAATATATAAAGCTGCTGAAGACGAAAAAACAAAAATAACAGAGGATGCCGAGCGCAAGCGTGAAGAGTTGCGGAAAGCGCGCACTGCTGCGGTGACACAGGGGCTTTGGGAGTCAGTCAGAAGTGAAGCCGACGTAATGCAAAATGCGTTTTCCGTTCTCGGCGACATGACTGAAAATTTTGCCAGTAAAAACAGTGCCGCATATAAAGCTCTTTTCGCAATACAAAAAATATTTGCAGCAGCAATGATTATCGCAAACACCGAAATAGCGGCAGCCAAAGCACCCGCCGAAATGACAGTACTGGGCGGGATACCCATGGCCGCAATGATCAGGGCTACAGGCTATGCATCCGCTACTATGGTTGCCGGTATGGGCCTAGCTGGCATGGCGCATGACGGTATTGATTCGATCCCCCAGGATGGAACCTGGCTACTCAAAAAAGGGGAGCGCGTATCGACCGCCGAAACTTCTGCAAAACTCGATAAGACCCTTGAAAGCGTGTCAAAACAATCATCCAGCAGTGGTGATGCTCCGATAGTCAATTTGTACGAGGATAAGAGCAAGGCGGGGCAGGTTGAGACCCGGCAACAAGACGACCGCAGGGTGATTGATATATGGGTTGCGGACTTGATGGGCGACGGCAGGGCACAGAAGGCGATGACCCGTAAATTCGGCCTGCAGCCGGTGGGGGCATAATGGACTATCCAACAGGCCTCCCCGCGCCACTCCGGAGCGGGTACGACATAAACCCTGAAAACAATATCATCCGCACGCAGATGGTATCAGGCCGGGCGCGGCAACGTGTGGCTTACACCTCTATTCCGGCTTATGCCGATCTGTCCTGGCTTTTCACGGCTCAGCAGGCGCAACTTTTCGAATCATGGTCCGCTGTGGTCGGTGGTGATTGGTTTAGCGTATCTCTAAAAACTCCGACAGGGTACGCGGCTATCGAATGCCGATTTACGGAAACTCCACAAGGGCCGCAGCTGGTCGGCGTGGATTTGTGGCAGTACAAAGCCAAAGTCGAAACGCGGGGCGGAATCTAATGGATTATCCCGCAACATTACCAGCACCGCTCAGGGCTGGCTACAATATTACGCCTGAAAATAATATCATCCGGTCAGAGATGACGAATGGCCGGGCGCGGCAACGTGTGGCTTACACCTCTATTCCGGCTTATGCTGATTTGTCATTTCTGTTCACGGCTGATGAGGCCGAAATATTCGCGGCATGGGCAATAACAGTTGGGTGCGGTTGGTTTAATATCAAACTGAAAACTCCACTTGGGTATTACAATCAGGTGTGCCGATTTACGGAAACTCCACAAGGGCCGCAACTGGTCGGGGCCAATTTATGGACGTACAAAACAAAAGCGGAAATGCGAGGTAGAGCGGTGATCGATTCAACATACGGCGAGTTTTTGCCAGATATTCTTTTGCTGTCCGATATTTTTGATCTTGCAATGAACGAGGCGTGGCCGGAATGAGCATACTAGAAACGGTCTATGCCAGCGGTGGCGACATAATCATAAACACGATTGAGCTTGTCTGCGCGGCATGGGTTAATTCAATCTTTATTTGTGGTGGATTTGAAAACCAGGTTTGCATCGATGAGAACGGAAGGGAGATTACGTTTATCGCCGCGGGGATTGCCGTTGCGCTGCCGAAGAAAAACAACACAGGGGCGCAAACACTTACCTTTGCCATTGACAATGTAAGCGGCGAGGCGCAGGAGCTTATTGATGCCGCGCTTGATGCTGAAGAGCGAGTTACTCTCATTTACAGGGCTTTTGTTGCATCCGACAAATCGGCACCGGCTGATACTCCGTATCGTATGACAGTTTTGTCAGGAGACATGCAGGGAAGCGTTATTCAGATTTCGGCAGGTTTTTTTGACTTGTTGAATACCGCATGGCCACGGGACAAATACACTGCTGCGTTTGCGCCGGGGCTGAAATACCTGGGATGAAATCAGTTAATGATTACATAGGGCTTGAGTACCAGGACGGGGGCCGAGGGCCGGATAAATACGACTGTTGGGGACTTGTCAGGGCGGTGCGCTCAGAAATGTTTGGGGGATCGCTACTACCCTCATTTGGCACCATCCGGCCAACAATGTGCGTTGAATTTACACGTCATTGTAACGAGGTTTGCGACGTGCTTCAGAAATGTGGGCCTGAACCTGGGGCGCTTGTCGGAATATTCAGGGGTAAGGTTTGCACCCATGTCGGTATTGTGGTAGAAATAGACGGACTTCTTGGGGTTTTAGATACGACCTCGAAAACTAATTCAAGGTGGATGAGTATTCCAGATTTTGACCGCCGATATCTGAAAGTGATCTACTACAAATGATAAATATTTATCCATCAAAACTTGAAGGCTTGCCGCTTGAATCTTACCGGATCGAACAGCCTGATACTATCCACGGCTGGTTGACTCGGAATGTCAGTAATTATGAAGCCCGCGAAAACCCTCCTATTTCCATTTCTATCAACGGTATCCTGACTGATCCTGCTGATTGGGATTTGATCGTTATCCATCCAGGCGACACAGTAAATATTTACCCTGAGCCAAAAGATGTTTCTTTTTGGGTCGCCGTCATTGCCGTCATTATTGCTGTTGCTTCTGTGGTTTACTCAATTGTGATGATGGGCAATATGCCCAAACTGTCCACCGGTTCGTCTACCAAGGGCAACAATCTTGATGAAGCAACTGCCAAGGGCAACAAAGCAAAACTCAATTCAATCATCCGGGAAATTGCCGGTACATTCAAAGTTTACCCCGATTACCTCTTGCCGACACACATTTATTTTCTGAATGGCACTGAACAGTGGATAGAGTTGATGCTTTGCGTCGGCAAGGGGTCTTACACAATCCCCGACTCAAATGTGCTGATAGGCGACACACAATTCAGCGAACTGACAACAAATGCAGAGTATGCGATTTACGAGCCCGGCGACGATCTCGCAGCAGATACGGCTTCGGTCTGGTGGCATTCCGCAACAGAGGTTGCAGGCACTTCCACGGGCAAAACTGGGCTTGAGTTGAACGCAACCTATGTAATCGGGGTGGCAGCAACAGCCAACTCCTATTTTTTTGACGGCTTGGCGATAGTGATCCCAGCCGGTGCGGGAGAGTGGCCCAACTGGCCTGTTGGGTCTTTCATTACAATTGAGCAGTTTCTTGATTACACCGTCATTGAGGGATGGTCTGATCGGGACATAATTAGCGGAAATTTTACCACGTTAGATCCTTTCGTCGGCATGGTTATTGAGATAACAGGCGACAATGATGGCGACTACGTAATACACAGCTATGAGGTGGACTCTGACGGGATTGGTTATATTACTCTTGATTATGACAATGGGTCACAGGTCAACGGGCTTTTGACCGGTGTGCGCAGAATGGCTATTGGGTATAGAGACCAGAAATATAAAATCACTGCCATGATAATCAATGATATAAACACCGATCCCGAACACACTCCCATCGAAGTATTGAACGAAATGCACGTAGTTAGATATACCGATGAAAATGTTGAAGACACCGGCTGGCTGGGATTTGATTTTATCATCACGAATGACGCCATTATTGCGATTGACGCATCTGACCAAGAGGGCGAATGGGCAGGTCCGTTTGCTGCATGTCCGGAAGGGGAAATAACGGACACGCTTGAATACGATATTATGTTCCCCAACGGGCTTGGACAAGTGCAGTCATCGGGAGCACTAACGCCTATCACGGTGACTACAGAATTACAATGGCGTGAGATTGGCTCAGCCACGGCATGGAACTCAGTGGATCTTGTAACGACTGCTGCGACGCTTGACCAACTCGGATACACTGAGACCGTTGCCATATCACCGGCAGTCCGGCCTGAAGTTCGCATGCGGAGGATTGGGGCAAAATCAACATCAACCAGTGTCCAGGACACGGTGCAGTGGTACTCACTCAAGGCCAAACTTTCCGCGCCAACATCATATGCGGGCGTTACGACCATGACCGCGAAAATTAAAGGTGGCGACGTTATTTCGGCCCAATCCGATCAGCTTATTTCTATACTGGCAACCAGAAAACTGCCTACTCGCTCAGGTGGGGTGTGGACAGCAAACACGGAAACGCGATCTATCGTTCCGTGGGTGGCCTATATAGCCAAATCCATGGGCTACACAGACGACGACTTGTCGCTAGTCGATTTTGACGCGCTAGGGGCGATATGGGATGCCAGAGGCGATTATTTTGACATGTCTGTCGAGTCCGAGGGAACGGTAAAGGGGGAAATGAACAACGCGCTTCGGGCCGGATTCGCGGAACTCACCCTTGATAGGGGTGTTATTAAACCCGTACGTGATCAGGTACGGACAGTTTATGAGCACATGTACACTCCCCAAAATATGACGGAACAGCTAACGCGCAGCTTCCAGACCATCCAGCCAGACGAGCATGACGGCGTTGACGTTGAATATGTGGACAGTACGACATGGGCAAAAGAGACGGTCGAATGCCGGTTGCCGGGAGACTTGGGCGGCAAAGCGGAAAAAATATCACTTGAGGGTGTGACCGACCGTACACGCGCATGGCGGATTGGAATGAGGCAGCGAAGGAATCAGAAATACCGGCGCAAGTCTTACAAATTCTCAACTGAACTGGATGCTCTTAACTCGTCCTACCTATCATTTTGCGTTGTTGGCGATGACGTGCCAGGTTACAGCCAGTCAGCTATACTGATGGGATATGCCGCTGCAGAGGGCGCTGTTTTATTGCAATCCTCAGAGCCGTTTGAGTGGACTTCTGGCGATCACGTAATAGGTATCAGGAGGCCGGACGGGACGCTATCAGGGCCGTATGTTGCCACCTATGTAAGCGAGTATGTAATCTCAATTCCTTCAATTGACTTCACTCCGGATACATCGTGGAATATAGAGCCTCCTCATTTGATATTTGGCACTGTGACACGTTGGAGTTACCCCGTTTCGATAACATCCATATCTCACAACGGGGAGAGCAAGGTTGATGTTGAGGGGATTAATTTTGACATCCGGGTCTATGCTGATGACGACAACACACCATAAGGAGCTGGCACTATGGCATACAACACAGGCAATCCGTTAGGCTCAACAGACGCGCGAGACCTTTACGACAACGCGCAAAACCTCGATAAAGCTGTCAATCAGATAACCGCGCGATGGACAGACCGACTTGGTGTGTCCAGGCCGTCATGGGCTGGCATGTCTCATTACAACAATGTCGGGGAGTATGCCGCTGACATACTGATCACCGGATACAATGAGGTGTTCAGGTACGATGGAGAGTTTTACCGGGCGGCTGCGGCAACTGCCCTGCCGTATACCACTACTGGTTCATGGTCAGAGGACGGGCCGCTGTTTGTGTCAGTTGGTGATGCGGTGCTTAGGCACGATATTGCATACGAGGCCGATATGCATATCGGATATTACCGTAATGCGATTAACTGCAATCAGTACGGAGGGTTGAATGCGGCGTTTGCCAATTCTGACACGCTTGGCAAAACCATAATAGTGACTGACGCTCAGACGATGACAGATGATATTGACACGACCGGGCGGTCTCTTGTTGTCGAATATAGTGGGCTGATTGACACCACAGGACACGTTCTCACCATCAACGGACCGTTTGACGCCGGGCCTTATCAGATATTCACTGGCACTGGCTCCATAGTATTTAATGCTGACATTACAAACCCTCACGGATGGTTTGCGACAGGCCAGGTAGTTACTTTCAATGGGAAATTATTTGCCGAACCAAAACTAATCAGTACGGGAATGATACTGGGTGTATCGGCACAGGTAGACGGCATTTATCCCGATTGGGTGGGAGGGGTTGGTGATGATAATACAGATAGCACAGCCGCTTTTGCTTTGGCCGTCGTTTTGGCAAATAAAACTAGGCCAATATTGTTATCTGGGATTTACAAAGTAACTTCATCCACTGATAATTTTGCTCTCGCTATTAACTCTTCGATTATCGGTAGATCACCTCAACTTGACGGCATCCACAATGTTGGCACCGGTTCGGCAGTTCTTATTGCCGCAGCTAATTATTATACGCGCTGGGAAAATTTCTCCATTATTGGCAATACGTCCAGTCAGGACGGGTTAGTAACCAACATTACAGGGACATCTAATGAAACCTCATACTGTACATTTAAGGGTATAGACATTTATGGCAACGGGCGACATGGGTTAGTCAATCGTAACTCATGGGGCAATAAATATGAGGATTGTAAATTTTACAGCAATGGTGGTCTGGGGGTTTACCTTTACACCCCCGGCACTCCCTCGACTGACACCGGCACGGCTAATGGCATTTCTTTTGTTAACTGCGAAGCTCGACACAACGGAGGCACTTCTGTTGACACCACCTTTAGCGACGATAAAGGTGGAGTTAAAATTACCGGTGCCGCCGGGGTTAGATGGGTCGGCGGGATAGTCGAGAGTAACAACGCATGGGGGTTTATCGTATCGCCGCTATCTGGTGGGCAGGGTGCTGGTGGAGTGTATATTAGCCCTGCGTATATGGAAGCGAACCCGTCTTACGCCACTGTGGGTGGTAACATATATACTTCTGGGCCATGGGCCAACGTAGTGGTAAATGACGTGGCAATGTACTACGGAGGCATAGCTGTCGGGCAGACTGGGTATAATTTCTACATTACTGGTGGCGCTACTGCTGGTGGCACAGAGTTCTACGAATATAATAACACCTCTTCTGCCTCCGGGGCCGGTACGGCTGTGCTTTTCCATCCGTCGAGCAGAAGCAATCTGCCTGCTACAAGTCGCGTATCCCCAATTTTCGGAGATTATCTCGCCTCCGGCTCAGCTGCTGATACAACGCTTTTATCTATCACTGCCGACGGGGAATGGATACTAAGTGGATATATCCATTTCCGCAGAAATACGGACAACACCGGAACTATATTGCCATTTACAGTGGCCTACGATTCTGTCGTAACGGATCGTAAAATAGTGGTGGGGGCGTCAATAGCTGGAACATCGTCGGCTGCACCCACGCTTTTATTTTCTGGTGACAACTTGATTTTACAAACACCAGCCTATTGCTATGCATTTGTTGAAATCAGCGAAGCGGTAGCCTCGCCGCCAACTACGCTAGCTTACAATCCAGAGCTGTTTGGAACATTTATGAGGCGGAAATAATATTCTTGCCAATGACCAATGATGGAAGCTTATAAGTGATGCCTGAAATCAAGCTCAGCATAGGGCAGATGGGCATATCCCGCAAGTAAGGAGGTGAGCGCATGGCAGTAGATGTTAACAATGTTGGCAGCATATCAGAACACCTTGACGTTATCATCATTTTGGTAGGGGTCCTTGCTACCTGGTTGCTTGGAGCGCTTGTATACATTTTTAATGGCATGCGCTCGGAAGTCAGAGACATTAAAGATTCGCTGAACAAGATTTCAGAGGAGATGTTTAGCCGGGTCCGTGACGTGGAAATGAGCATTGAACGCCTATGGGGAGAGCATCGCGCTACCCATGAGCTGAATGGCAAGAAATGAGCTGGTACTGCGCCACATGGGCCATCAACCGCAAGCATGGCCGCGGCAGAGAGTGCAAATGGTGCTATAACAACCCCGATCACCGGAAGGGGGTGAGCTTACGGCCTATTGTGTGTACCTCCAAGGTAACTGCAAATCCTCAGGAGATGTGAAAAAGTGCGCCGGCAACAAGAACTGCCCAGTATGCAAGAAATCGACTTGACATACCAATACTGGAGCGTACAATTTTTGAAAAGCATTGGGGGTGATTAATGGAACCGATATACCAGGTTTTAATAGCTGACAGCGCGATTGCCGAATGCTGCGAGAAGAGGCGGCACTACTTCTCCCTCGAATATCCCGGCGAGGTTGAGGTGCAGACAGAGAACACGCGGCCAGAGATGCGGAACTGCGGTAAGTGCGTTCTCGGATGTCTGAAAGAGGTGGGGGAATGAAACCGTACGAAATAGCCCAAAAAGAGATCGGCGTAAAGGAAGTTAAGGGCGGAGAGAATCCGCGCATACTTGAGTACCACGACTGCACTACCCTTAACGCCAATGAAGACGAAGTCCCGTGGTGCTCAGCTTTCGTAAACTGGTGCTGCGAGCGGGCGGGCGTCAAAGGCACCGGCCTTGCCAATGCCCGATCATGGCTCAAATGGGGCGAGGCTATCGGCGAACCTATGGAAGGATGCATTGTGGTCCTGCGCCGTCCACCGAATCCCGAGAGCGGGCATGTTGGTTTCTTTGTGCGACAGCTCAGCAGCATGATTGAGGTGCTTGGCGGCAACCAGGGTGATCAGGTCAAGAAGTCGTGGTATCACGCTTCAGATGTGATCTCATACCGGGCGGAGAAGGCACAATGAGCAAGCGAGGATATCCCGCGCCCTGCGATGAATGCAAGCATAGGGTTTTTACTGCTGGGGGTGTGTGCGGATTAGGGCATATTGCCCATTTCGCGGTGGCAGCTGACGCGCATCATAACCCGTATGCCAATAATCGGCACGTCCGATACAATTGCGAGGACTACAGCCACATAGACCAGCTGCGGAAAAAGGAATAAGCCATGCCAGCTAAAACAGCCGAATGGTGCGTGTACTGCCAATCATACATCCAGCCCGGCGAGCATTGCGGGCAGTGCGAAAAAGGGAACATAGACTACAGACCTGGCCCGCCGATTGCTGACGGGCTGTGGATGGAGGAATGATGAAAGTAATTCTTATGTGGCTCACTGGTGAAAAAATGCTCGGCATGGGCCTGATCACGCTTGGGATTATCGCTGCTTGTCAAGGCGAATGGCCCACTGCCGGGCTAGTCATCTCCGGATCGTTCGCAATCCTGAAAGGGGACCGAAATGAAAAAGCTGATCCTGGTAATACCCCTGCTCCTTAGCGCCTGCGCCTACAACTCAACAACGATCACCGCGCAGGGCAACGTAGATTGCACCGCCACTGTTAATCGGCCAACAGAGGTAAATTCTCTGCCGATTACGGGGAATACGGTGTCCGGTAACGAGGTGCCGATTTCGGCAGTACCGTAAGGCGCCAAAAAAAATGGAGCGTTGCCCGAACGGTAAGGGGCCCGGCTGTAACCCGGAAGCACCACAAAGCTTGGAGGTTCAAAATGTCGGTATCGTGATTGTCATAGACTCTCCTCTGCCCGGATCATTTTAGTTTTTTTATCCGACCATAAGCGTCTCTTGCTACCTTCTTAAAACACTTCGGGCAATACCAGCCGTTTTGCTCTCTATAGTAATCATTGAGATACCAAAATTGGTGTTCTGGGTTACCAGACTCCGAGCCGCATTTAATGCATGCAACTCTACGCTCTGTCCGCTTTTTGCATTGACTCATTCCTCCTCCACATGAGTCCGGATCACGGCATTAGCCTCCATAACCACATCCACCGCTGCATCGTGGATATTCCGCAAGGCCGTGCGCAGCTCTATTAGCTCGCTAGCGGCGTTGGCATAGGCCTCCATGTCTTTCCGGTGCCGTTGCTCTAGTTCGCTGATTTTGTTCTGAAGCTTCTGCATCTCTCTGCGCTCTTTGGCGGTCATGCTGGCTCCTTACCCTGGTAATTTCTCAATCTCTTTTGCCGCCCACCGGAGATAATCGGCAGCCGCCTTCTTGCTTCGCCATCGCTGTTCCATCAGGGTGAACCGGATATACTGCCGGTCGCCGTACTCGCTTGGCTCTTCCTGAATAACGTCCAGCGTCTGGTATGATCCCGGTGCATCTCCCCTATTGGCGTGATAATGGCGCTCCCTGAGTTCCAATTCGCCCTCCTTTCTGCCACTCCTCGTATGCCGCCCATGTCTTCCGCGACGGCTTCTCAATGGGCCTTATTCTGCCCATACTCCGATAGAACGTCGGGCCGAAGTAGTCATGGTACGCCATCCAGACACGCGCCCCGTATGGGGCAAGGTTGACGACATCATCCCTCATTGCCTTGCCCCCCCATCCGCTTGAAATCCTGCTCCAATTTCGCACCCTCTAGCGCCCAATCTCCGCCATATGCCTCATTCATCATCCGGAAACAATCCAACTTGCGCTCGTCCGGCACATCATCCATCAGCATCAATCGGAACGCTCGGCAGGCATTCCGCGCATATCCGCTGGTGACCGATTTATCAACGCTATCTTCCCACTCTTGCCGCCGTCGCTCAACTGCCTTGCGGGAATCGTCGCGCTCTTGAGGGGCGAATAGCCGGGCCTGCTCCTCTCTGACCCTGTTTTCCAGTACGTCAAGTGTGGGCCATGAACCCTTGAACAGCTTATCGCAAGTGTTCATCATGGCCTGGTCTGAGCAATCGGCAAGGTTGGCAAAGGTCAGGTTTTTACCGGTCTTGGTGAATTCGCGGCGGAACTCGGTCTCCAGGTTGCCGATGCAATGGTCAAAGATTTCACGGAGCATCGACCGCGTTTCCGTCTTCCGTTAGAATATCCCCAATCCTCCTTGCCTTATCAGGCGTCAGGATTTGGCCGGTCAAATAAAACCTGAACTCCGACTCCTCATCGCCGAAAATCTGCGCAAAAACAGCATACCCATGGTTGTCCCCTAGCTCTTCATAGATAAGCTTGAGTTTTGCCATGCAGTCAGACAACTCATGCGCATCTCGGTCTGATATATCGACAGACACAGGTATTTCCCTGAAAATTCTGCTCATCCCTTACCCCTTTTGGTGGGGCAGAGGGTCGCCCGACCGCTGCGCCCCCACGCTCCCCGTAATGGTTAATCAATGGTTATCCGTCCATCCTGTGCCACAACATCATTGCCCTCGCAGCTACATCAAGGGCCTGATCTTTGTATCCACCATCACGCTCAATTTGGAGTGCATCGTCTGTTAATTCTTCCTGTAACGCCTCCGTTGAATAATCGCCATCCCATCCGGTGTATCCTTTGTTTTCTTTTTCAATCAGCCTCCGTTCAACTTCTTTGGCAAATTTTCTCCATCCTCTTATTACTGACATTTTCGCTCCTATCCTCTCATTCTTTGTGCTCCTTGGCGTGGCAATCATAAGCCTATGCGTCTTCCATATTCGGCAATCAGCAGTGCGTCAGCTCTACCTATATCTTTCTTGCGCGATAACTGACTGGATACTTGTGGATATAATTGCTGCGCCCTTCCCCTTGCCGCATCCTTATCGCCGGCCCCAGCCATTAAAACCTTCTTCCACGCTTGCGGTGTTACAAGGGTGTATGGAATTTGATATGCCGCAAGTATTCCTAACCATAAGCCAAATCCTTTGCCGAAATTGAACATACTTGTGACACCTTGTCCCGGCATAGCACCAACCTTTTCAATAAAACAATGCCCATATCTGCAGCTGTTCAATATGCCCGCCATTTCAGCAGGGAGGTACTCAGTTTTACTACCCTTTCCCTTTTTGACAAGCTCAGTTGGGGTATCATGCAGCGTTATATCGCCATCGTCGTGTATTATAGCTACCGCACCCGTCTGACCAGGGTCTATGCCAATAATCACGTTAATCTCCTTTAATATATGGTGCTAGGTATACGCTTGCCCATTATGCTGGCTCCTCAAATAGCGCCAACTGGTCGGTTTTGTTAAGCAGTAAGTCCGACATTTTGTCATATTCAAACTGCATGACTTCGGCCTTGTGCTTGTCCTTGTTGATGGCTTTGAAGAGTTTGTAGGCCAATTTCAGAGCTTCCTTGTTGGTGCTGGTAGACGAGCAATAGGAATCGAAACAGTCGTTAATCTCCCCGCGAATTTCGCTAATCTCGTCTTCGCGCCGGTCAACCTCGGCGAAAAACTCTTGCAAATTCGGGAACTGTTGCTCCGCAGCTTTTCTGACAACAGTTGATGCCGCTTCCTGAAAAAGTCCCACGGGGATTTCAGGCCCACCGTTAAATGAAATAGTCGATTCTTCTGCCATTTTCGTCTCCTTTTGAGTGCTGAGTTGCTTACGCCGAAACCCGGCCGCACACCGTACACCGCCACTCCTGCGGCTGGTCTCTTTTTTTGGCAAGCGGGTTGTGCACCCTGTTGCCTGCCCCGTGTATCTCATCCTGCTGCTTGTGCTTACATGTGCATTTTTTGATCATGTTTTCCTCCTTAATTTCAACCAGACCACCGGCTCGCCCGTGCGGCTGGTTGTTAGGGCAATGCCTCAATTTCGTCCAACAATGAAGTAATTTCTTGCATCTCTGAATCAATCATCTGGTTCCAATTGCACGACCACCCGCCATGGTGCGTGGTTTCCATGTTCATGTTCGCAATGATTGCCTCTTTTTGGGCTATTGCGTTTCGGAGCTTGAGCAGCAGCAATTCTTTCATGCTTCACTCTCCTTGTTTTCAACCAGTCGCCGCACCGGGCGAGCCGGTGGGCTGGTCGTTATCCGCTGTCTACAAATATCGCACGAATAGGTAATTTTTATCATCTCTAATTCCTCACCATCTGCGCCCACTCCAAGCTGTGCACTGTGATATTCATAGCTTTTTCGCAAATCAAAACGTTGTGGGTACAAGCAGTACACGGATCGTTACCATCCATCCCAACCCCGGAATTGGCAATTTCCACCAATACGGCAGATTGCTCAATAAGTCTATCTGCCGCTGCTTCCAGCAGTGCCGCCATGCTAGGGTCAACTGTTTTCGACACAGCCCTCAAATATTCCACTAATTTCGATGTAGTCATTATTACCTCCCTTCTTCAATCTGCCAGGAGCGGACACCCTCCGAACCCGCTCATCCTCGGGGCAAGCAGCTCTGCTATGCCATCACAGGTGAGCCAGCTTTGCATTGCCCCTACCATGCCCCCATCATGGGGCATCTCTCCCGGCGCTGTGACGCCGCTGGCAGAACCGTTATGCGGGCGCCCAACCTATAACCTTAAGCCACTGCTCAACCAGCAGATATAATCCCCAAGGGGGAAATAGTGCCGCAATTACCGTGCTCCAAAATCCTTTAGCAATCACTAAACCTGCAGCCCAACTCCATAAAAGCAGGGGACCCCAGATTGCTTCAGCTAAATCTTTCATATTTGTCTCCTTTATCCCTGAAACAGCATCACACCGGTCTACCTTCTGGACATTTTTCGTTGCGGCAAGCACCATTTTCGTAATGCATCCCGCATTCAGGGCAGGCAATAACATGTTGCGGTAATTGGGCCTTTATCCACTCCATCATATCATCAAATTTATCCGAGAGGAGTTCTTTTGACGCTTTGGCATTGAAGCGCTTGAGTAAGTCTGCAGGCTTTACCTCATTACCCATTGCGGCTATTAATTCTTCTCGCTGTTTATTTGTGATAAACACAGATGCCGCCGATCCACCTTCGGCCCATTGTGCTACCAGCTTCCCCGATTCTTCGTTTATGGGCTTATCAAGAGGGAAAAGCGCCTTGTGCTGTTCCTGCAGCTTCAATGGTTTAGGCATCCCCGGCGCATCGGGAGTGAGCAAAAACGACACTGTGAGTTCATACGGCAAATTCTTTTCGCATATTGGTTGCCATCCTACCGGTATAATGGCGGTTTTTTCTTTGCCATGCTCATCTTTCACCTTTTCCATTTTCAGCTTTTCTTCGGCGCGGAAGCAAAGAATCACCGTGGCCTTAACCTGCAATAGCCTGGAAATCATTTTCTTATGGTCGCCTTTAGGCTTAATCCAGCTAGCCATTTTGCAGGCTTCTCGCTTGGCGTAATTGTCGCCTGCCATGCGTTGCAATTCTTCTTCCTGCCAGTCTAATACTCCTCCATCCGATGACCATTCGTGGCTCATCGAATCAACAACTATGACCCCATATCCTGCATCGTCAGCGGCCTGTATAGCATCAGCATAAACAGATGGCCGAAAAGGGGGGTGGAGGTCACAGATATCAAAAGCGAAGTTGTCAGCATAATGGAGAGAGCGCCGGGCCTCTGTGTCAATTACGGCAAACCTTTTGCCCGGCCCTACGATACCAGCAGCTAAGCGCATTGCGGAGTATGTTTTCCCGGAACCAGATGGACCAGCAAGGCCAATCAAAAGGCCTACCTTTTCCCGTATTGCTGGCCTGAAACTGTAACCTGTCATTGTATTTCCTCCGCTTTTGCTTCCCATGCCGCCATTTCCCACGGCTTCGACTCAATGTAACATATCCTGTTCGGATATCCCGGCCAATCGTTGAGAGCTAAATATTTTTGGAACATGAATATTCCGTATTCAACCTTTTGCTTTGCAATTTCCGCTGTTTGCGGGTCAAGGCCAATAAAAGAACAGAGATATGGGGCGTAAGTCTCCTGTACCATGAAAAGGAATCTTGGGGATTTCCCGCCCTCAACAGCCTTCACACCTCGACGGTATAGCGCATGTTGAATATCCTTACCAAAGGCTGTCGCTTTAAACCTGGCCGGGTCGGCAGATTCACCAGTCGCTTTATAGTCCAGAATCAACTTGCGATCTCCAAAATTTTTGTGGCTGATCCAGTCGGGCCGAATCCTGCACCAAGTCCCGCCATCTTGCCAAATGTAGGTTAATTCTGACTCGCCCTCTTCGTGCAGGTTTTTAATGCCAAGCTCCGAAGCTGACAATTGGACATGCGCGGCATTTACCATCTCAACCACACGTTCGTACTGACTTACAAGCAATGGCACTTTACCGGCCATTCTAGCGGCTTCCTTGGCTTCTTTTGCAGACTTTGAGCGCCAATCTCCAAAATCACAAATCTCGGCAATGTCTATCCCTTCCAAAAACAAGGAATGTGCGGCCTTACCAATGTCGAAAACATCCTTTTCCTCTTGCATGTAATCAGGGTTCAGTTTCGGGTGATAAAGCCGAGCATGGGCAGGTGTGGTATCAATCAGATCGGCAATGGTGCCCCTTGATAAACTCGGTTCCGGGCAGCAATCTCTATGGTAATCTTCGCTGCTAATTCGGTATATTCCTGGCTTGGTAATCATACTTTCCCCATATGGTTATCCCTCAGTTATCGAAAGATAATGGTAGGCGGTATCCCAGAACATACGATCATCCACGGTCAGAATGTAGCCTTCACGGGCCTGGTCGCCGCCTTCCGAAACAATGTGAGTTGCACATGTCCACGCCTTGGCTTGGTCTATTTCTTCCGGCTCCAATTCAGCCTTTTCCAAGGCAAGAAGCGCCTCGCATTTGCGGCACTCAGTTCCGAGGCAGCAGGTTAGGTGGTTATCTTCTACTGGCTCAACCGGCGACATGGAGCACTGCTTGTGCAGTTTCGGCAGAGTGCCGAGGCGCTCCATTTTGAACAGCAGCGCCAGCCGGGGGACTTCGTTTGCAAGTTCTTTCGCTTCATACATCCACCGCTTCCACTCAGGCCGGGGACCATCTCCGCAGAGGTTGTGATGCTGATTGATAGCGACATGCCAAGCATGTTGTTTTTTGGATTCCTCTAACACATCTCACCCCTCCAAGAATTCGTCATACTCGCCGTCAGCCAAATACTGCGCCCAGTAATGCTTAGCCTCTCGCTCAATCCTAGCCCTATTCCTCCCAGAGATAGACCAGAGCCCAAGTTTACAGCTTATGACGTGTATGCCATCGTTTTCCGACTGATCGACGCGGCGCTTAAATAGATCGTCCATTTAACCCCCGACAGCACGCTAGTATTTCAGGACCTTAAAACAGGGGGGGTAACCGGGCCATCCAAAGCAAATTTTTTTGTACTCCGGATGCCCGAAATCTGCCCAATAACTGCCGGATCTGTCCTTGGCTTCCTCGTTATTATGATATTTAGTGTTTGCCACCAGGTATCCGACATCCCCGATGCCACAGAAACAGCTATCGGGATCGGATATAATCTTGATCTTACTACCAACGCGCAGTCTGGATTCGTCCATTTAATGCTCCTTTCTTTTGCCTGCTTGGCATTTCAAGTCAAGGCCGGAAGCCCTGGAACCTCCGGCCTATCCTTCAACCACCAAACAATCTCCATTTTACCATAATCTGTGAGTCACAATTATTCTCCTATGCGCTGTGCTGCTACAGGTTCCCAGCACGTCCCCTGCAGCAGCCTAATTCAGCCGTAGTCATGTATCGTCGGCAGATCGCCTTGCACGAGGGGTATGCGCGGAAGCGCTGAGGCCAATATAGGCCATGCCGGAAAGACCGCCTCTCCAGCTGGGAGGGCCATTGCTATGTGCTGTAGCGTTGGCTGATCACCGAACTCGTAAAAAAGCGGGGTGATAAGTGCGAACATTAAACGGCCCTCCTTTCTGTCTAATTTCGAATAGCTAAGGACTTACCACTTCGGCTTTCGCCGCCAATCTGAATCCCTGCTCCTAGTTTTATGCCTGTCTCCCCAGCCACTAAGGCTTGTATATTGGGAAAGGGTGCAGTCTCGGGCGATGGCGCGGGATTGTTAGTGGTCTTGACTCTTTAGGCTTCTTTAGAGCCCCTCCCCATCGAGTCTACACGTTCCAAGGGTTTGCAGGTCCGCTGCTTTATTAAGCCGTCGCTATGTCGGTAGTCCCTTGGCTTCGTCCGGCGTTGGCATAGCAGGGCTTTTCAATCCCTGGAACCTTAGCTTCCACCGATTTGAGGAGATTCACCTACGCCTTTCGGTTAAGGGGTTCGTTTAATGCTTCTGCGCCGATCTTATCAGGTCGCCAGTTTCACCCTCTCATTTTTCGTAGGTGTCCCGCCGCTCTTTTGTTATCGCCGGCGAGGAGTCCTTAACTATTCGATTTTGAAAGAACATTTGGCAGCCAGGAATCGAACCTGGTCAAGCTCATGACCTCTCGAACAGATGAAATACTAGAGAGCCGCTGTGCATCTGGAAAGTTCCGACATACTCACGACCAACACCCATGTCCTCGTGCATCGGATGTCCTGTGCCAAAAATTTCAAAGAAGCGTTCTTCCTTCTGGTTTTCAGTGTCAACCATTGCCCAGATACAAGGCGTTCCATTTTGTTTTTGGACGGTCAGAATTTGAGCACCTGACGGCATTTGAACGGCCTGTGCGTCGATCACTTCGAGCGGGAATTCGTAGATAGTTCTCACGATTATCTCCTTGATATTGGTTGATACGGGTCTGGCCCCGGCGCTTCAGCCGGTAGCTATCGGTGGTCAATTCGTTCGACGTTTCACTTTCGCCAACCGAGCGCAGTGGTGGAGATTCTTCTTTTTCCGAGGACGGCCACACTTGCTCCGGTAGCGAGCGAAGTCCCGAGGCGACATGCCAGGCAGTTTGATTACCGGCTTGTCCCATGACTCGCCCGGTTCGGGGGATGGCTTGATCCTGATGGCATTGCTACCATTAAAAGAAGAGGCGACAGCCATAGCCAGTATTCTCATCCCGATGCCGCTACTAAACCCAATTGCTGTTGACATAAATTTCCCCTTTCATGCCAGCGGAATAGGCATAACCCGCTGCTTCTGTTTCGCTCCGCTCACAGTAGAGCTTTGTCGTTATAACTCCGCCTCCGGTTCATCCCCGCGCCTGCGGGGAACACGTCGTGGCGATCAATCTGCCCGCCGCCCATTACTTCGTGGTAGACGCTCTCCCCAGGCGAATAATATTTAAACACATCAAGCGGGTTTTCGCAGAAGTGAAAGCCGGAGCTGCATGATTTAGCCGTGCCCTCAATAATTGCAGGCGCCAAATCCTTGATTCCCGGTTTCTTTTCCGGCATACTAACTCCTTTCGATTATCGTTATATTTCCTCTTCCTCGACCAGGAAGAACGATCCCGGCACGCCGAGGGCTTTGCCGAGCTTGCCGATGTTTTCAACTGAAGGTATATGCTTGCCCATTTCCCAATCGTGGACTTGCTGCTTCGGGATACCCATTTTTTCACCAACTTGTCCAAGCGACAAATTTCTAGACTGTCGCAAATCTTTAAAACGCATACGGTCAAATTTCATGTTGCGCCCTCCCTTAAATGTAAAAACAACTTATCACTACAATATTTCCATGTCAACATGTTTCTTTAAAAAAATAACTTATCCTTGACGAGGCCGGAAATATAGTTTATAACCAAAATGCGACAGGAGGGGGCAGATGAAGAAGCCGTTTTTTTTCCGAGTAGATTTGATCGCCCTAATGGATTTCGCCACCGAACCGGCAGGAATGGACATGTCATTATTGCAATTTGCGAAAGAGTTAAATAGGGGACAGTCTGGCCATCCAGAGATCCAAAAAATAATAGATGAAGCCCATAACTATATAGAAAAAAAGAAAAATGCCGGTAAAAAGGGTGGCCAAGCAAAGTCTAGCAGTGCTAAAGCAAACCCTGGCAGTGCTATGGCAAATCCTAGCACACCCCTAGCCAGTAACAGTAACAATAGCAGTAACAGTAACAATACAGAAACAAAAGAAAAGAATGAAAGACACTCTGGCGCTCCCGCGCCGTCTGCCCTCTTTAATCTCTGGAATAAAATAATCGACAAACCCAAGGCGAGAGATTTTACGGCTAGCCGTGAAAAGAAATGCCGGGCTCGCCTTAAAGAAAAAACACTTGAGGAGTGGGAAGCTATTTTCCAGCGGTTGAAAAGCACCCCATTCTGTAATGGCAACAACAAATCTGGTTGGGCCGCTGATTTAGACTGGATTATTGCGAATGACAATAATCACGTTAGGCTGATGGAGGGTTTTTATGGAGGATCGAGTGAGCCTAAACAGCCTCAGCTCTCCTGGGAAGAGCTGAGGGAAGCCGTTAAGAACGGTGATTATTCAAAATTGGGAGTCAAGGAGGGAAATCATGGTGATACCACCTAGCATTTGTGATCTTTGCGAAATGGATTGGGCAAACGGCGCATGTGGTGATTGCACTATGACCCGAAAGCAGCTTGAGTATGTTGCAAATCTCGACCGGCAAATACGAGAGATTAAAAAATATTTTATTTCCGGCAACTCTGTGCCAGTTGAAAGGGCAACAATACTGGCACAGGACTTCTGGCAAATTATTGGGCAGCAGCCATCGCAACCGACAAGTAAAACTTAATAGTTAGGGGAGGCGGAGGGTGGATACATCAAAAATTTATCAGGAATTGGGAGGCAGTAATTGCACTATCTGGCAGACAATACAGCGCGAACCTGCGGCAGAGGCACGAATAAAGGAGCTGGAACTGATAGTTTCCGGAAAGACGTTTTGCGATGAGCGAAGGGAGACCGCAGAGCAGTGTATTGCCATATGTCAGCGGTATTTTGGAGACAATGCCTGCACTGGTGATTATGCCGCGCAGCATATTGCCGAGGCCATCCGGAGCGAAGTGGGCTTACAGGACAATTTCAGCGAAGATCAATACCTACTCACGCACATCCTCTATCCGGTGCTATTTAAGCTTTGCCAGCGGTACGATGAGTCATGCGAAAAGCACGGGCCGTGGACTAGTGCCACACTGGATATGAAGATGGTTGATGCGTTGAAGGAAGAGCGAAGAGAAGTCGATATCGCGTGGATCGAGAACCGGATCGAGGGGCCACATGGCGAGATTGACGAGCTGTACGACGAGGCGAATTGCTGCGTTAAACGGATTTTTGCGCTGACGCATGGGGCGGGGGAATAATTGCGGAAGGGAGAGATAATTATGCAAGTAGATTCAATGCAGGTTTGGTGGATTCCACAAACCCCGATGACGCCGTTTATAGTCCCAGTCGAAACAGAGTTGGAAGCCAATTTACTTTTGGATACGTTGGCGGCTTATGATTTTTTCCAGTTGGAAAACAAGATCAAACCGGATTTTTGCAACATGGGCGGATTACTAGTTTGGGTTTCAGATTCGGATGGCGAAGGCACTCCCGGATGGGTGGATTGGAAAAACATCGACACCGGGGAAACCTTTGATGAATATCGGAGTAAAAATCTGCCCTGTAAATTTTCCGAGATCAAAGCGGCATCAGGAATTAAGGGATAATGACGCAATCACCCCGCATTTATGGGATTTCCCGAGGATGGGATTACGGGCAAAATAGTTGAGCGAGAGGGTGGGGATGCCGCTTTTGTCACTGCGGACATTGCATGGCGACTGCGCGAGGCACTAGTTATAATCGGGAGAACTTGAGATGGCGAAAAAAAGAATGTGTAAAATTTGCGGAGTAAACGAAGCTACTTGCCCAGACCGCAATTATCAGGGTATAGGGCGGATAACACTGGACGTTTGCGGCGCTTGTCATGCAGCTCGGCTACGAGGCGATATGGTCCACATAATGGAAGCGCACCGTAGAAGAAACTCTGCTGTAAGTCGAGACGGGTTAGGGGATAAAAAATGAACAAAACCGAGGCATTAAACTACTGGCTATTCCTGGCGCTGATAGTCATCGGCGTGATCATCCACTCTACCAGCGCCCCGGACGAGGAATCATTTCCCCTGACGCAATACCAGCGCGAGGAGATCATGAGCCGCACAGCGCACAGTTTGGAGTGGGCGCAGATGGTGAGGAATCAGAGATGATAAAAATTACCTATTCGTGCGATATTTGTAGACAGCGGATAACGACCAGCCCACCGGCTCGCCCGGTGCGGCGGCTGGTTGAAACGCAACGGATAGTAAAATTAGACAGTTATGGGGGGGGTATAGGGGGCATGGCAAAAAAAGTGAAGCGAAAATTAAAGAGCCATTACACTGTCGGCAAAGAGTCCGGCAAAAAACGGAGTCCAAAAACCCTGGGTCCGTGTCAATATTGTCAACGATTCCACGGTAGCGGTAAATGCTGGGAAGCCTTTGCGGAGCGTAAGGCAGCGAGGAGGCTAGAAGCGGGTAAGCCGCCACTACACAATCCGGCCACACCACGGAGTCGCCGATGAAGCAAGGCGCGACTCGGAATGTTTTTCTAACAAAACGATACGTTTTTAAAGTCCCGCGATGGTCGGAATGGCGGCTGTTCCTTAATGGCCTCCTCGCTAATATGCAAGAGCGCGTTTTCTGGACTACTGGATGGCCTGTATTGTGTCCAGTCGTGTGGTCTTTGCCTGGTGGCTGGCTGGTGGTGATGCGGAGAGCGACGGAATTGACTCAGGAGGAATGGGACGACTTCGATGTTGGACAGTGGCGAGATAGAGAGGGATATACTATTCCAGTCGAAAACAAAAGAGATTCATTCGGATGGTTCCAGGGGCGAATAGTGGCAATCGACTACGGGACATAAGGGAGAGGGAGAGGGGGAGGGGATTCGCTGCCAAACGCAAATACCATCAGTTACGAATGCGATATTTCTCGAAACTGCTGAAAGCAAAATAACGGCTTGAGCTGAACCGCCAAAGAAACACCGCGCAACACTGTAAAGCAAATCCGTTGGACTGCTGACGAATGGCAGAAAGTAGAATCAGCGGCACAGACGGCGGCACAGACTCCGAGCGAGTTTGTAAGGTCGGCAACACTGGCAAAGGTGTAAGAGACTAGATAACGGGGCTCCGCCTGACCGGGGAGCTTCTTCCTCCGGTCCTGGCGGTTGTTATAGGGCGTAAGGAACTTTATGCACAAAGTAGAATTTGAAAATGTAACCCTCTGGCACGCTGACTGCCTCGACGTGCTGCCGCTCCTCTCTGGAGTCGATGCGGTTATCTCTGACCCACCCTATGGGATGAACCTGAACACGGACAACAGCCGATTTTCTGGCGGACAGGCTGACAACATGGCGAAACGTGGAAACGGAATAGGAACGGCAAACGGTGCGCCGATTCTGGGGGACGATCAGCCCTTTGACCCTTCACCGTGGCTGAACTTTGAAAAGGTGATTTTGTGGGGCGTCAACCACTTTGGCCAGCAGGTGCCGGTGGGTACGCAGTTGGTATGGATTAAGCGGTACGATCAGGCTTTCGGCTCCTTTCTCTCTGATGCCGAGGTCGCATGGATGAAAGGCGGGCACGGGGTTTATTGCAAGCGTGATTTATCTCTGACCGGCGAAACCTTGACGCGGATGCACCCTACACAAAAACCGGTGCCGCTGATGGCGTGGTGCCTTGACAAGGCTAAGGTGCCGGAAGGCGGGACTGTGCTTGACCCGTACATGGGAAGTGCCAGCACAGGCATTGCCTGCATTCGGAGTGGTCGCCGCTTCATCGGGATTGAAAAGGATGCCGGATATTTCGAGAAGGCTTGCAAGCGGATAGAACAAGAACTGAGTCAGCTACAATTAGCACTATAACGATTGAGCGTCACCGTTCGCGGCCTTATCGCGATACGGTGGACAGCGTTGGTTATGTGGTTTTTTGACTGGCAAAATCACATTCAACGGATAGCCACATAATACAAAGCGCACCCGCCCGGCTTCATTGGGTCGGTGTGCCGCGACTGGTTAGTACAGCGAACAGCCTCCGTTGCAAAAAGCAAAGCCCCTCGGTTGAGGGGCTCTTTTGTCGCCTATTTTTTAATAAGGATATCGGAAAGATTTTCAGGTAAAACAATGGGGCCGATAAAAAGCCCATTTTTGGGGCGCGATGAATCTAAGGGGTGCCACATTTTAATTGACCAATTTTCAAACTTTTCTGAATCACTTTTTGCACATTCAGGCAACCACCAGTAATAACCAGGTATTGTTAAGTTGCGCGCTTCCAAGGCGACACATTCCGGCTTTTCCGCTAAAATATTAGATTGTTCTGGGTTCACCGACATAGCTTTAATTAGCCCAAGTAACCACATTTCGAAAACTTCTTGCGATAAATCAGTTTCCATTTGGATAGTTGCGCTGCGTAACATTTATATGCCTCCTATTCCCTATCCCGCCATGCGTACATTATCGCTACGGGCAGGATGAGCATGCCGAATGCTGGTATGCACGGCTGCAGAAAATTAATAATCGTGTCGATCATGATCTCCCCTCTTATCTCAGCCGATGAATACTCCCCCGAAACCGCCGATCCACCAACTCGCCCACATCGCACGACAGCCCCGCCATTGCGCACCAGCACTCCCGAGGCTCCTGATACTCATCCTCTCCGCGCAGAAACCTGTACGCGCTGTGGGCAGCCAGACGGGCAGACTGCCACCTGCTACGTCTACCGATATCGTGTGGCGCCCTCTCCGGCAGGCGCATAAATTTGTCGATATCAAGGAAGGCCTGCAGCACAACGCCAATGGCCAGCTCACGTTCGGCCTCCATCTCGGGCTCTCGGCCCTCAAAATATTCGGCTTCCACCTCGTACAGCGGCATTTTACGCATCAGCGCCCTCCTTTGGCGATTGAAAATCGGGAATAGATATTTTCGGCCTCAGCCGCCGTGCATCCGCATTGCGGGCAGTGGCGGAATCGCACCCATATGCGGCACATGGCGCAGGTATGGCCGCTCATATCTGGCACACAACGGTGTAATCGGTGGATTGCCGTGTTTCAATGCGACAATCTCCCAATATTTCCGGGGGGAAACTCTCTGGTGTGGCCGATATCCACAATTCGAACGGCAACGGCAGGCATGCGGACTTATCAGGCCGGTACGTGGCAATGATCAAGCCGCCCGAGGAAAATTTAGTGATCAAGCTGTCTTTCCACCCGTACAGCTCGCGGAGTTTCTGCCGCGCATCGTGCAGCTCAGACAGAGTGTGCACGACTACCCTGTTGCTATCCGGCGGGCAAAATGCAAACTCGCCCGGCAGCCCGGCGGCCAGGACCTCCTCGACTGCCGCAGCCTGCTCTAGTGTTTTAGTGGCGAGCTCCCGCGCCGATACTAAATCAAATCCGATTAATTTCATTTTTCACCTCCCTTGATAAATAGTAAAGATTTCGCCTCTTTTGAGTAACTCTAAAACTTTGAGCAGCACGGTATCGGCTACCTGCTGCCGTATCCGCCATGACCATGGCTCCCGCGAGACTACGTTAATGATGGCAGCGGCATAGTCGATGGCGTAGAGAGACGCGCCGTGGTAGATGTTTAGGGCCAACTGATCGGTGTAGGTCATTATCGTCTCCGTGTTGCAAAATCATCCAGGATTCGTAATGATTCCTCGACTCGCGGATCAATTTGGACATTGCGAATGTGTCGCATTTCGTAATTAATACTCGCCAAAACGCAGGCCTCTCGGAGTTCGGATGGAGTAAACATGGCCCGCTCAATAAAACTCTCCAGGAGTTGCACGAGATGATTATACTCAGGATCGTTCATGTATTTTTCACGTGGCGATTTCATGGCGCGGACTCCTAGCGGCGCATTATCCTATCGCTAAAAACGCCGTCCTCTATTTTTAATGTTGTAAAATACTTATGTAGGTGTTCCCGCCAGACTTCGCCGTGGACCAAATAAACCCAATCCCTGCGGAGTTCTTCCGCCTTTAGCCTGCATCGTTCAAGCACCGCGTCGTCATCGCAAGGGAAGTTGGATACTTCAACCGTTTTGGACCCCTCCATTATTTTCCCATCGGCGCCACCCCTTATAATGATGGACCTACTATCACCTATTCGGGGCCGTTTAACTATCTCGCATACAACCTCTATCATGATTATCTCCCCATGGTCCATCCAGTGGCAGCGGTAGCAATAATCCGCCTCGTAAAACTCCGACCAGTAGATATCGTTGCCGCAATTAGGGCAGATACCGGGCGGAATCGGCGTAAGATTGGCCTGCAGTCGCTCCAATTCGGCCAGGGAGGTAGAGGCCCCGCGCAGGCAGCCTCGCTCCCACAGCTCGTATTTACCCTCAATTTGGCGGATCATGGCTATTCCCTGTTTTTATAGAGCCGCCATAGGTATTTAATGGCGGAAACGATAATTTCTGCGAGCATAAACGCTATGACCGCGAGGAGGATTAGGGCCAAAAATTCTTTGAGCGTTATAATTTTCATATTAAAATACCCAATGCTCGCTGTACCTCACGCGAAAAATTGACTTGGCCACGCCATGCGGATGTTCTAATTCTTGCGATAACGTCCGTTTGTTTTGCAGACATGGCAGCACGTAGAGCAGTTGACCGAATGATTGTGCAGTTATCGGAACCACGGCCTTTATTGTTTGCATACCAAAAATAGAGGAAAGAACCATCATTGAGTTTCATGCTTTGTATCCCGGTCATTAACCTCATTGTAATCCACCTCCGGCGTCGGTCGCCACCCGTTATTTAGTACTCTGCATCGCGGGGAATTCCAAATTCTTTCCTCGCCGCAAAACCCATTTTCGCAGGGTAAATGCCGTTTTCGTCAGCTACGATTTCCCAACCGTATTCTTGGCTTGTCATGTCTTCGTACATTGCGGCGGGGTCTTCTTCATTCCCTTCCCAGTTTGCGGGGTCTTCGCCCAGCTTCAACTGCTCAATACACTCAATCAGTTCGCCTTGCGAAAACTCAAAGCCGGTGTGCATATAAATCACTTCGCCCTGATCGTTAAATACTGCCAAGTGGAGTCCGCCGCCGTTGTCTTCGATTGCCTGGAATGTTGTTTTCATAGTCTTTCTCCTTTTAGGATGGTTTCGTGTTTGATAATTTCTATATTGCAGATACGATGCCAATCGCAATTAAGCAAACAAATCAAGCAGATATCTAAACAGCAAACATATAGTAAAACGAATAATGTAAGGAAAACCTTACAATCATTAAAGCCGAAATGGGCAAGTGCCTGAAATGCCGTGTAAAGTATAG
>Ga0209749_1001124_pt1 | contig 26455 bp, 22 predicted proteins | sample EPASupsiteSAE347_FD_187267 | JGI IMG/M metagenome (GOLD analysis project Ga0209749, IMG submission 187267) | Bioremediated contaminated groundwater from EPA Superfund site, New Mexico - Sample SAE3-47 (SPAdes) (version 2) | ecosystem: Environmental > Aquatic > Deep subsurface > Groundwater >...
GGATCTCTGCCGTAAACGAAAGGATGCATCCGCAATCAATTTTGCTTGGATCCGCAAAATGGCCATCAACCTTCTGCGGAAGGATACTTCCAGGAAAGATAGTCTTCGTCGAAAGCGTCTCATTGCTGCTTGGAATACGGAATACCTCCTGAAAGTGGTCTTTGGAATTTAAAGTTCACGTTTGCCCTGGGAGAGTACTTGAAACAATTCGGCGAGCGGAGTAATCTGATTTGTTCCAATAATATAATTCGATGCTGAATATCTTTATGGCGGAAAACCGTGGAGTAATGAAAGAAGCCTCGGAGCGTAAAGTAATTCCCTTTTTTCATAGTATCCAAGTTAAAACTTGGCTGGGAGTATTTCTCCTGGTAATTATTCCGTTGGCTATTCTAGGCTATTATTCTTATTATATTCTTGCGCAGATATCGAAGGATCTTCTGATAAAAAGTAATCTACAGGCCGTTCAACAAGTCAAAAACGAGGTCGATCAGTACGTAGGCTTATATGAAGATCTTCTGAAACTTCTGAAAATCGATCGAAGACTGGCTGATCCTTCATCTACGACCGCAGTGGAAGCCCTCCGGCAAATGAACCAAGGTTATGAATTCCTCGAAAGAGTAATGATTTGCGCCTCAGACGGCGCCATTTTATCGCATTCGTGGAGTTCGAAGGAAAAAATCTTTCCATTGGCGGATTTTGACAAAAAGTTTCTTGCGGCAAGCCAAACGATATTATTCATTCCGGGAGGATTCTTTCAAAAAATTTCACTAACGGACGAAAGCGATTCTCCATGGCTTTTAGCCTATGTTTCCATTCGCAAACTTCGCAAGAACCTTGAAAGAATTGCTTTTGGAACCTCTTTTCGCATGTTCTTGGTGACAAAGGAGGGTGAAAATATTTTGGATATGAAGGATTTTCCAAAAGCCCTCATTTCAAGAATGATTCAGCAACCCTACGGAGGCTACGATGTCATCGCTCATGACGACGGTTTGCCTTCCCGGGTCGCGGTCGTACTTCCCATTCTACATTACGGACTAAAAATCGTCGTCATTCAGGATGCCCTCGAAGTCTATTCCGTAGTAAATCAAATCAAGAAGAATATTTTTCTTGTAATCGCGATCGTGGCTTTCATCGCCTTTTCCCTTGTTACGGTTTTCAGTCTGCGTATTACTTCGCCGATTATCGCGATCGCTGAAAAAGTCACCGAGATTTCGGCCGGAAATTTCAAGGTTAACGTAAAAGTCAACCGCAAGGATGAGATTGGCTTTCTTGCAACCTGCTTTAATCAAATGACGATCCGCATTCGAAATAAGATTTTCGAGTTAAGCTCTCTTTTCAAGATTTCCGATATCGTAAACCGTGCATCCGGTTATCAACAGGCGCTTGACGAAGTTTTAAATCATATCGTCACCGCTTTTTTGGGAAAGCGCGGCTCGATCATGCTCCTATCCGAGACTGACGATCAACTCAGATTAAAGAGCGTAAAAATATTCGCCCAAGCCGAAGATCAACCGCTTCAAGAGCTAATACCACAATATGTTTCCCTCCGAATCGGGGAAGGAATTGCCGGCTTGGCGGTTCAAACAGGGAAACCTGTTGTCTGCACTGATTGCACCAATGATGAAAGATTCAAGAAATATGACGACGATTCACCGTTCGAACCCCCGCATACGTTGATATCGATTCCATTATGCATTCAGGGAAAGGCTTTCGGAGTAATAAATCTCATCGATCGCTCCGAGAACCGAATGTTTACCGGTGACGATACCGAGTTGCTTTTGGCCATAGCCAATCAGGTCGCGGTCTCGGTTGAGAATGCGAAATTGCATGAATTGGCGATTACCGACGGATTAACACAATTGTTCATACACAGATATTTTCAAATCAGGCTGGACGAAGAGATCAAGCGCGCCAAGCGCTACGACGAACCCCTGTCGTTGATTATCTTCGATATCGATCATTTCAAGAAATTCAACGATTCCTACGGGCATCAACAAGGAGACATCGTATTGCGTGAAACCGCGAAATTGGTTAAGCAGTCCGTTCGCGCCATCGACGTCGCCTGCCGTTACGGAGGCGAAGAATTCGCCTTAATCCTACCCCATACAAATATCGAGCAGGCATTGGTTTTCGCCGAACGCCTCAGGCGCAAGATCGACGGTTACGAGTATCCGGGAAACCCCGATAAACCCTTACATGTCACCATCAGTTTGGGTTTGGCTGAATTTCCGCTTATGGCTCAAGATAAAGTATCATTTATAAAAAAAGCCGATTTGGCTCTCTATTATAGTAAAAACGACGGCAGAAACCGCGTAAATATTTTCAAGAACGAGATGGAAAAAAAGGATAATGACACCCACTAGAATGAAAAATATTTCCCTGATCATCGTTTGTTTTATCGTGTTCTCGGTGTCTACAACAACAGCCCGGGAGGAATTTCAAACTCACTTGCTGAAGAGATTTTTTTCGATCGGAACCGCCAGCATCAACGGCGCTTATTTTCCTCTCGGTACGGCAATGTCAAGATTATTCAATTCACACATGGATGAAATTGTTACGATTTCCGAGCCCACAAGCGGCTCCGTGGCTAATATTGAATTTCTTAGAAATGGGGATTTGGCTTTGGCTCTCATCCAAAGCGACGTGGCCTATCATGCCTATCATGGAGACCATGGATTTACCGGCAATCCTTTTCCAAAATTGCGCATCCTCGCTTCCCTTTATTCGGAGATCGTTCACATCGCCGTCAGAGCAGAAAGCAAAATTCAAACAATAAAGGATCTCAAGGGAAAAATCATCGCTATTGGGGAAAAAGGAAGCGGAACCGCCGTTAACGCTGAAATGATTCTGGAAGCTTTCGATTTAACCGACCGGGATTATCAACCCAGCTATCTCAGCTTCACGAAAGCGACTTCAGCCCTTCTCGCCGGAGATATCGCCGCCGTCTTCTTTACCGGCGGCCTTCCCTCGGAGGGTTTATCCTTGCTGGGCGAAAAAACTCCCATTCGCATGCTTTCATTCCCCGAGGATATGAGAAAGAAGATCGTCTCGTCTTACGCTTTTTTAAGCCCCGTAACAATTCCAAAAGGTATCTACCCGGGGCAGTCGCAAGAAATTCCATCCGTGGGATTAAGAGCACTTTTCGCGACACGAGACGATTTTGATCCGATTCTAGCCGAGCGTATGCTGAATCTTTTATTCGACAACATTCACTACCTTTCTTCCGAAAGTCGAACCGCGAAAGAAATAAATCTCGCGCATGCTCTCGAAGGAGTTGAAAATACCATGCTTCACGACGGAGCGCGAAAATATTACACGTCAAGAGGAATTCACATTAAGGCCCTTGTTAATAAATAACTATAACAAATTTCGTTTATCGACCGGCCATAAGAGCTTATAAGAAAACAACTATTTGTAATGGTTATTTTCTTACAGGCTCTAAGTAATTTTTTGGTATCATTCGGTATTAACAGTATCAAAATCAAATCCGAATTTAGGAGAGCCGAAAAATGAGAAGATTCATTTCCACCGCAACCTATCATGAATTTCTCACAATCCGGTTCTGATAAATAACACGAGGAGGTCTGAATTATGAATCGTCGACAAGGAATTGCAGTTTTGGTGATTGTTCTCGCCTTTTTATCGTACGCGCACGAAAATTTCGCGCATCGCGACTGTTCGAGCTGGAAAATCGACCGCGATCTTAAATTCAACTTGGCTTATTTTCTTGAACCAGAGCCAGGTTTTCACACGTTCGGCAATGTTCAGGAAATTCTACCCTTCAAACTCACCGCCGATTCGCAGTCTCATGAACCCGACATTACGAACATCAACCTTGCCGCGATCAGAAGCTTGGGCTTCCCTCTTCCCGCCAGACCATTTTCAGATAAATACACATTCTTTCTGAAATTCTACGTATATCCGTCATTCCTGAATTCAAAAATTTCGGCTTCACAATGGCTGAAGGAATTCCTTGTTGATAGAGTCGGCGGTGCGTCGAACATCAGGGAATTCATTAAACGGAATGAAAATGTAGTTATCAAAAAAGGTTTGATAAAGGAAAATTATTACCCCTTTACTGTCCGGCATCCTTACCCGGCATTTTTTCTTCCTACGAAAAAATTTCAATATCAAGGACAAACCTTCACTCCTCAAGAATATTTTGACCAAAACATCCCTTTCTGTTCACTGTATGTGTGCCCGGGAAATACTAAAGAGAGTTTCGGATCCGATAAGGAGAAAGTCGAAGCCAGCGCCGGCGGTGTCGTTGCTCTTCATGAGCAAATTCTCAATGTGTACAAAAGCAATCTGACACCCGTTAAAGGTGCCGATCAAGAAAAGTTTTATTATTTCATATCACAACCCGTGACTTCATTTGAAAGAAGAAACAACGCGGTGATTGTACATAAAATCGTGTGTCAACCCACGATTTTTAAGGATAATTATAGAGATTTGATGATGCCCCAAGATCCGAAAAGAATATTTTTAAGCGGTTTATCACTGCTTTCCCGGGCGACATACATACCTCGCCCCGGTTGCACATGGAATCCTTCGATGATCGTCGACTCTCCACAGTTCAAACTATTCTTCAAGCAGATTTCTTCCAAAGTCTTCGAAATAGGCTCCGTCGTCCGCTTCTAATGTGTTGGCAAATCGCATATCATCCGCGTTAAATCATTAATGGAAAAAGAGGACTATGCTCCGCCGGGTAACGTGGGATCTTGTGCCCAGACGTTTTCAAAGCCCAGTTCTTCAAGTATTTCAATCGCTTCATAATATTCATCGTCGGTTATTTTTCGAGCCAATTGCGGATGCTCCAAGGCTTGATGGGCGGGAAAGTATTGGCTCATCAAGCTTACATTCACATTCGTTCCGATCGCATTTTTCAACCAAACAAAGGATTCGCGTGTTCCGGCTTTTCCTTCCGGAAGCACCAGATGCCGTATGATCAGGCCTTTCTTGGCAATGCCGGCGGAATCGATTTCCAATTGTCCTACTTGACGGTACATTTCCGCGACTGCTTTCCGATTGTTTTCCACGTAATCCGCCGCTTTTGAAAATGTCAAGGCAATGCGATCGTCGGAATACTTGATATCGGGAAGATAAACATCGACCATTCCATCCAGAATCCGCAATAATTCAATGCTTTCATATCCCGAAGTATTGTAGACTACGGGAAGAAAGACACCCCGCTCCCACAAACAAACCAGCGCCTCGAAAAACTGCGGAGCAAAATGCGTTGGAGTCACGAAATTGAAATTATGAACACCTCGATGCGCGAGATTTTCCATCGCATCAGCTAAATCTTCCCCACTCATTTCCGTCCCGTTTCCCAATTGAGAAAAAGGAAAATTCTGGCAATAGAGGCACTTCATTGTACAGTAAGTGGCGAAGATTGTCCCGGAGCCTTGCATCGCCGAAATCGGTGGCTCCTCGCCGCGATGGACATTCACCGAGGCGGCTTTAAACGTGACTCCGGCTCGACAAAATCCGCATTCACCTGAAAGTCGATGAACAGCACAATTCCTCGGACACAAGCGACATGGATCCATCAGCTTTTTAAGCTGTTCGACCCTTTTCTTCCCATCAAGAATCGACAGCAAAATCGACGACTTTAATTGCTGGCGTCAAGACTGGAATGAACCTGATTCCGAATTTCTTCCAGCATAGCTCGGCCATCACCAAGCATGGTTCGGCATCGAATTTCAACATCCTTGCGATATTTGGCATCTTCGATGGAGGAACAATTGATCTTGGCATTCATCGCAGCGCCTTCGAGAGCCGCGTAAGCTTGCATGGCGCCGCAAGCCCAATCGGTAATTGTGTTCCGATTGATTTTATTCAGGGAAGTTTTGAATGTGCGCAACAATGTCAGGGCTTTTTCGCAAACATCCATAGGTGCCTCATTGGCTCTTTTGCTAGCTTCAGACATTGCGGCTTTTCTTCTGGCACGCTCGGGCTCCGTGTCTTTCGGCAAAGCCATGGCCTCCATAATTCTGGCACAACCGGCGGCGTCACGCTCAATGCAATCAAGTAATATTTCCGAATGCTTCTTTATCTGTTCCAAAAGATTTTTGTTGTCATTGTCGAATTCGGCGTATTTCTTTTTCCCGATCGTCAGAGTTAAAACCATTTGAGCCAACGATGCGGAAAGCGCACCTGATAATGCTGAAACGCAACCGCCTCCGGGTGCGAATGAATCCGAGGCGACCGCTTTGCTGAAATCACGTAACGAAAGATTCAACATTCGCTCCATGCGCTCCATGTAATAATCTCCTTATTCTTGTTCAAAATTTACGCCTCTCTTAAGCGCCTCTTCGCGGGCCAGATCGGTTATTATCGCAGCCCTCGGCAAAATGAGAGGTTTTAATGCTTGGGAAGCGGCAATGACATCATCGCGAGTGATGACGACGCGCTCTTGAGAAACACATCGCGTTAAAGCTTTTCTACCACGGATAAGCCCGGCGAGAGATTGGCTAAGATCGTCTCGGGAAAATTCGGCGACGGCTCCGACACGAACATCGCTCCAGTGTTTTCGATAGATTCTTACAAGATGAGGGTTCATGAGCGAATCGGCTTTTCGCACGGGCTCGGAATCAAGCAGAATCGGTAATTCCAAATCGACAGCGGACCCAAGAATCTTGCTTGGAAACGAGTCTCTGATTCCCAATGCGAATTTTGCAAGCGTGTTTAAGCTTAGAGGACAGGCTACAAGCAAATCATATCCGGAAAGCTTGCCCAGCATTTCTTCTTCTTCAGTGTCACAAAAAACATGCCACTTTGAAGCAAACACGGCGAGCAATCCACGCTCCCGTGCGGAGTGCGAAATCGCAATCTGCCATTCGGAAATTTCCGCTATACCGGCAAGAAAGGGGGGAAAATCAAATTTACCCGTTTCGGGAAAACAGCATAAAAGAAGTGCTTTAAGTTTGTTCGACAAATTATGCGGATTAAGTTCTCCCATATGCAATGTAGAATAACCTCAACGATTTGATAAGTCAAATTGTTATAGCCGCTCAGGCTATCGACCGAAAGCTTTTAATTATTACCGCAACTTGAATGTGTTTGATAAAAGATTAAGAAACCCGGAATCGGGTTTCTTAATCTTTTTAGCACTCTTTTGAAAATATTAGCTAATCGCTTCTCAATCATACAAATGGACTTTGTTTTGCGATAGTCCCGCAACTGGGCAAGGCTTGAAATATGTCGATCCGTAATAGCAAACAACTATTGCCCCCTATGCAGGCTCAGTGGTTATCCATTTGAGTAAGAACCCATGGTTCGGGATCATTTCGGTTTACTGGAAAACAATCGCTTGATTTGACATCAATGCTCGTTTGCAGGATACTTTCGTCTTCGGATTCATCTTGCAAAGGTTGACTATGAAACTTGATCTTTCGATCATTATCCCTACGCTGAATTGTCTGAAGACTTTGCGTTGGACTTTTGAGTCGATAAGACCACTGAAGGAAGCAGGAGTGAAAGTAATTGTCGCCGACAGTTTTTCCTCAGACGGAACGCGGGAAGCGGCGGCTAATTTCGCCGACCGAATCGTGGAAGTTCCAAAGGGAAACATGTATGTAGCCATCAATGCCGGCATGGCCGTTGCTTCCACCGAATGGCTCGGGTACATAAATGCCGATGATATCATCTATCCTCGTGCCATCGAGAAAGCTTTTTCAGAGCTTCCAAACAATCTTGATCTCATCTACGGCTGCCTTGATTTTATTGATTCGGACGGAAGATTTTTACACGGATTCATAACCCCTCCGGCAAGGGATATCATTCCTCTGGGGGCAATGTGTATTAATGCCGTTCCACCGCAAGGAGCATTTTTTCGTCGTCGTATTTTTGAACGTTTAGGCGGATTTGACACCAGATTGCGTCTCGCGGGAGATTTCGACTTTTTCTTAAGAGCAAAAAAGGAGGGTTTCAAATTCAGACGTGTTTTGTTTCCTCCTTTGGCGGCGTATCGCATGCATCCCGCTCAATACAGCCAGACGCAAAACAATGCACTTCACATCGAAGGTTGGGAATCTATCGGAAGAAACGGAATCAAAGCTGCTCTTATTGATAAAGTCAGATCGTTTGTCTTTTTCAAATTAAGGAATATCGACGGATATATTCTTCGACTAATCAGAAGCCGGCAATTATTCGGAGCCTACCGAGGAAAGGCCTGTATGGACTTCGATGAATAGAATATTCTCAACCGGTGATGAGCCGACAATGAATCGAAAAGCGTCCGTAAACCCGTGCGGGCTTCCAAGTAGGTACAATTAAGGATTTTTTATGAATTTTCCGTATGCGAGTTTTCCCGAGTTATTGCCTAGAACGCGGTTCATAAAAGGTCGCTTCGGCGCCAAATATCTTGACTTCGGTTGCGGCGACGGTACTGTGTTGCGGCAAAATCTCAGAATCAAGCCCGATCTCACGGCGTTCGGCATCGATATCTTCGATTTTTCGCGAAAAATGCCACCAAATATTGAATTCTCAGTATTCGATGGGCTCAATATTCCGTTTCCGCAAGATTCCTTCGATTTGATTACGGCCAATCATGTTTTAGAGCATGTTTCCAACCCTCTTTCGGTTTTAAGAGAATTGCGAAGGGTTGCGAAACCCGGCGGAAAGCTGTTTATAGAAACACCCAATGAAAGATCGCTAAGACCGAGAAAAACGAAACGTTTTACCGGTGCCATATCTTTTTTTGACGACGGCTCTCATATCCGTCCTTTTTCGGTCGCGGCTCTCATCGAACTTGCTTCAAGCTCCGGTTTTACCGTCATCAAGAGCGGAATTTCCCGCAACCTGTTTCACCTGATGCTGTCGCCGTTTTTATATCTAGCCGGTGTTTTGAAACCCGATACATGCTGGTATATGTATGCCCGCAACTCCCTTTTGGGATGGTCGGCGTATATTGTTCTTGAAAAGCCGCGATGATCAAAATTTCAAGGCAAAGGATTCCCAATCCTCGAAATCGCATGTTTACCGCGATTTTTCATTATATATTTTTGGCTTTATATAAGCTTTGGTCGTTTCTGTTTTCAGGCCATGACGATTCCTCAAAAGATATTAATGCAGCCGATATCAAGAAAATTCTTCTTTTGCGATATGACGGCATCGGCGATATCATCATGTCATCACCGATTTTCAAGGCGATGAAGCAAATTTATCCGAATGCCCGCGTTACGATGCTGGCCGCAAGCTGGTCAAAGAGCGTTATTTCACTTTTTCCGGATATCGACGAAGTCGTTTACTTCGATGCTCCATGGATTGTGAAGAAGCCTGAAATCCGCTATCGGAATATCTTGAAGATAATAAAAGACCTGAAAATAATGAAGTATGACATGGTAATCGATCTTCGCGGTGATTTTCGAAACAATCTTTTAATGTATTTGATAGATGCTCCATTGCGATTGGGCTTTGATATCGCCGGATGCGATTTTTTTTTGTCACATCTTGTTCCGAGCGGAGAAAATCATCATTTTCTCGCTTTGGCCGATCAAATAGTAAGATTTCTGAGCCCCGATTTTGATTTCTCCGAATTCAAACCACTCATCAGTGTACCGAACGAGGGCAAATCTGCGGCGATGCTTTTTTTAGCCTCAAATTGCCGATTGAACGAAGGCAAACCGATAGTGACGATTCACCCGGCTGCCCGCTGGCCTGGCCGCCAGTGGAATTTAGCAGCTTACGCAGCCATAGGTGATCGATTGGCGGAACGTTATTCAGCGATCGTGATTCTAACCGGTACACGCGACGAAATAGACGTATCGCGGAAAATTTTCGACATGATGAAGAACAAACCCGTCATTGCGACAGGCAAAACCGGATTTCAGGAATTTTTAGGGATTCTGGAAAAGAGCGATCTTTTTTTGGGCGTCGATTCCGGACCGATGCATCTTGCTGCCGCATTGCGGGTTCCCGTTGTTGCTCTATTCGGTCCGGCGCTTGTCGAAACGGTTGGACCGGGGAAGTATGAATACACGGCCGTAACACACCAGAAAGAATTCCCATGCAGTCCATGTTCACAACTTATTTGTCCGAAAACCGGGCACAGTTGCATGGATGCCATAACTGTTGACGACGTTTGGGCGGCCGTTGAAACCGTTTTGAAAAGAAAAGAAACGCAAGTAAATATGACAACATCACTTTGAGAATTGCCAGGCCACGGAGCCAAGTTGAAAAAAAAAGTTCGTGAAGTTTTCCCTCAGTGTTTTCAGGATTTCAGTGGCACTTGTCGTTGTAAGAGGTATTTCTTGTCGATGTAATAGTGCGAATGAAAAAATATCGTTCACTTTTAATCGGTTGTGTTTACTGCATATTTCTTGTCGTAGCCCCGCATTTGAATTCGGTCGCCGATCCGTTGTCGGGTAACGACACACGGATCAATGATGTCATGACGGCTCTTTCGAAGAATCCGCGTGATGTGGCAGCGCTTAATTCCTATGGAATCGAGCAGGCGAAGCGAAACGACCTGATCGGGGCCGTCCGAACCTGGCGTTATGCCTTGGAATTCGCGCCACGCTACGTTCATCTGTACAACAACATCGGCAGTGCTCTTCGCCGTCTGGGTTATCCGAAAGAATCCTTGGATTGGTATAAAGCAAGCTTGAAAATTCAACCGACATACTGGACCTGGTTTAATCTCGGCCTGCTTTACGAAGACTTGAAAAACACCAGGGAAGCCCTCGTTGCGCATCAACAGGCATTGAATCTTTGTCCAAGTTTCGCTCAAGCCCAAGAACACCATCTTAGACTCACACGAGAAGCCGTTATGGGAAATCCCAAACCCCCGGTTGCGATAAATTTGCCACTACCGAAAACGCCGATGAAAGAATCGCCGACTCCCAAGACTTCGGATGAGATAATTTCCAGAAAAATCCTTACTCATCATAATTATAAAGATATGCAACAAAAACCGGTTGTAAGAAATAATGAAGATATAAAAACCGAAAAAGCGGAATTGCTTACGGAAAAACCCGAGATTGAACTGCGGGAACAATTTGCTTTGCCGTCCGATGGCGGCGGTCAGGTTTTCTTAACTTTCGATGGTGGAGCCGATGCCGACGGCATCTCGGGAATTCTTTCCGCCTTAAAATTTCACGGAGTGCAGTCGACTTTTTTTCTTACAGGCCAATGGGTAAAATCTTACCCCGATCTGGCGAAACAAATTTTAGCCGAAGGTCATGAAATCGCCAATCACAGCATGAAACACCCGCACATGAGCTCCTGGACAAGGGAACAAATAGCTTCAGAACTGGAAAAAACCGAAGCCGCTTTTCGAGAAGTCTTGGGTCGCCGCGCAGCGCCGTTTTTCCGCTTTCCCTTCGGAGATGAAAACAAAAGAGTGGAAGCAATAGTTGAAGAACTGGGGTATCGTCCGGTTTATTGGAACATCGACACTTTGGACTGGAAGGAACCCTCCATCGCATCCATAATATCCAAGGTTCGTATGAGAATCAAACGAGGAGCGGTTGTTCTTATGCATGTCGGCAGTAAAAACGGTTCAAAAGCTCTACCAAGGATTCTTGACGATTTGTCAGCACGCGGCTACCAGCCGGGTCGGCTTTCAAGTCTTGATCCGGCGCAAATCGCCCGTTTGCCTCTATATCGCTAGCTCAGGAGGTTGAAAAGTGTCGGATTAGTTTCCCCATTATGGATGACCACCGGTCTGGAATTTCTGGGATTTCCGGCCGCAAGAGCCTGTAAAAAAACAACCAGACGATCCGGTTATTTAACGAAAGAAGGTAACAAGATGAATAAAATCCTTTCGATGATTATTTTCCTTTGTGTAATTCTCTTTCCTTCCGCGGTATATGCGGAGGAAATTCCGGAAATTTTCAACGATTATGTAAAGTGCGCTTCGGAAGCCACGGAATACAAAACCATAACAAAATTCGATTTGATCAATCCACAGATAAATTTTGAACCGGTACCCGATTTCATTACAAAGCCTGAGGCGCTTGAAGACCTCGAATTGTTCGCATACCTTTGGAAAAATGCCTACGCAGGTAGTTTCTATTGGGAAAAACACGGGATCGATTTCGCCGCATTGTATAAGGAGACACGACGATTCATTGAAAATTCGTCCGGCGAGATAGAGGTTTTGAAATTTGAACGTTTGATCGCCGATGGTTTGAAGGAAATGAGAGACGGCCATTTTGCAATAAAGGGGAAAGAGCATTTTTGTGCTTTTAAAAAGTTTCTGGTACTTTTCACCGATGTTTTGCTTGAAAAAGACAACCAAAATTACGTGGTAATAGCTTCTCCATTGGATAAGATTCCCTTGGGTTCAGAATATAAAGGGCCTAAAGAGAATCTGTTCAAAACACTTTCACCGGAGGGAAAAGACCATTTTCTTTTAGGGAATTTTGAGAGAAATGATGAAATAACGGCATCTCCTACTTCTACTTTCAGGTTCCGGCATGACAAGATTGAGGAAGACGTGAAACTTCCCCTTCATTTATGCCGGGTAGGCGAATGCGGAAAACAAACCGAAAAGGTTTATGAGGTCAAAACCGGTACCAATTTTATTTCGATGATATTCAGAACATTTGATTTTAAATTTGACCCTGAGCTTAAAAATCTGGCAGAAGTTGGAAAGAGTCTACGTGAGACTGATGCTCTTATCCTGAATCTTCTGAATAATGAAGGAGGAGATGCGGAATACTTCGGCTCTTTTACGGAAGGCGTTAATGAGATTTACAATTCGAGATATTATAAGGCGAATTTGGTTTCACCGCCTATCGTGCAAGCCTGGGCCAATATAGATTATTCCAATCTTTCGGGTAACATTAAGGACGCGATTGTGTCTATGGTCGAATACCTCCCTGTAATTAAGAAAAAACCAATGAAGGAATGGAATTTCGATGTGGAAAATGAGTCGAAGCAGGGAAGCTTTCGCGGCAAGGCTTATATGCTGATTAATAGAAATACGGCCTCCAGCGGAGAAGATGCGGTAAACATCGCCAGAAGCTCATTCGAAAATATAGTCGTAATCGGAGAAAACACCCTGGGTATAACCACTTTTGCGGACCAACTTCAATATAAACTCAAAAACTCAAAAATCATCCTGTTTTTGTGCTCCGCGATCACGCCTACTCCCGGTCTTCAGGAAGGGTACGGGCAATTGCCCGACATCTGGCTGGATTCATCGAATCCTGATCTGGAGCTGGAAAAGTGGTTGTCCAATCCTAAGGGTTACCGCTCTTTTCTCAAATAATCGCTTGAACAAAAATGTAAAATTGAAATAGCCTTCCCATTGACAATATTTTTACTCCATCCTTGCTTATGATAGTATTGTCATTATGCAACCATCCTTATTAATGGCCGGGATTACTTATGCGCTGACAACTTTTTTCAGGATTTCCGAAAAAGTGTCGGGAAAATCCATGAAATGGCATTCTTGGGCAGCATTATCGCTAGGTTTAATTTTTCATTTTACCGGCCTGGCGATGAATCTGCAGGAAAACCTTACGACAAAGGGATTTTCGCTTCAAAACACATCCCTTGTGAGTTCGGTAATATTAGTCGCTTCGTGCTTTGCCCTTGAAATCTTCAGTGGTGAAATTTTCTTTACGATTTTCATTTTACCGATCGCAATCGCGCTGCTGATCATCTCTGGAATATCCGTTCCGTTGCTTGAAGGGCCGCATTTTAGGGGGCCATGGTTTTTGACTCACGTGGGTTTTTCCATCGCGGGTGAATGTTTTTTTTTCATGGCATCTGTCTCCGCCATAGCTTATTTATTCGTCGTCCGTAAGTTGAAAAGCAAGAATCGTTTGAGAGCAATGTATTTCTTTCCTTCCCTAGCGCGGTTGGACAACTTTACATTATGGTTTGTCGGCGTCGGCTTCATTTTGTTCTCGATCGGCATTTCTTTTGGTTGTTTCTGGTCTTGGTATTATTTCGGCGGCATTTCTTTAATCGAAACAAAAAAAGCCATTTCGTTGGGAGTTATGCTTTTTTTCGCGATAATCCTTCTCGGAAGTCGAGCGGGGAAAATCGCCGGACCCAAATTAGCCATTCTATCCATTCTGGGTTTTTTAACCTCGTTGGCGTTGGCTATTGGAGTCGATAGTCGCTTACATTGGTTTCCACAATGGATGATTTCGAAATGAAAAAGAACCGATATTTGAAAGACAACTAAAGATAATGAAATATTTTCCAATGTTTCTCAATCTCTCCGGATTGAAGGCGATCATCATCGGAGGCGGTTCGGTCGCTCTAAGAAAAGCCCGAGTATTGGTCGAGGCCGGCGCACTCGTCAAGGTGATCGCACCGCAAATACTTCCCGAATTCGACAAGCTTAAACTTGTTTCCCGCGAACAAAGAGAAGCTCGAATCGATGATCTTTCATCGGAATATCGATTGGCGATCCTTGCGACGGGTAATGAAACCGTTCAACGTGATTTCCGAAAGCATTGCGCGGCAAAATGCATACTCGTAAACCGCTGTGATTCCGCTGAAGATTCCGATTTCATCACGGGCGCCGTCGTTGATCGTCCACCGATTCTTGCCGCGGTAACATCATCCGGATCACCGGCAATATCAAAGCTTGTTAAACAGCGAATTGAAAGCAGACTCGACGATTCGTTAACGTCACTGGGAAAGCTCTTGAATGAAATCAGACCTCTATTGAAAAAAAAATTTGCGTTGCGATCAAAGAGGGAGAAGTTTCTTGAAAAATGGGGAAGCGAAGATATCGTAAATCGCATTAGCAAAGAAGGCATCGAAACGATTAGAAGGGAGATTTTCAAATGTCTCTCCTCTTGATCGGCTTAAATCATCGCTCGGCTCCGATTGAAGTCAGGGAAAAATTATCCGCACTCCCGCGTGCCTTCTTCCCTGCCGCCGATGGAACATCCCTCGAAACCGCTTCCTTATTCACCTGCAACCGAGTCGAAATCTATTTTTTCGGATTTTGCGAATCGGCGGAAGTTTCCTTTAAAGAATGGTTAACGATGAACTCCTTGAATCCAGAGGAATTTGAACCTTTTCTTTATCGATTTAGAGACGTTGAGGCTGCCAAGCATCTTTTCAGAGTCGCAGCAAGTCTTGATTCAATGATACTCGGCGAAACCCAAATACTCCATCAGATAAAGGAATGTTATCAAGCATCGGTCAACACGGGAAGCGTGGGAAAGCACCTTCATATGCTTTTTCAGAAAGCCCTGGAAGTCGGTAAGCGTGTTCGTAGCGAAACAATGATTTCGGAAAACACCGTTTCCGTGGCATCCACCGCAGTAGAACTGGCAATGCATATCTTCGGCCCGCTAAACGGATCACGGGCTCTGGTCATCGGTGCCGGCGAGATGGCTTCCCTTGTTGCTTTCCATTTGAAAAAGCACGAAATCGGTAAAATGAGATTCATCAATCGTACTTTTGAAAAAGCCAGGGATTTGGCTCGGGAATTTTCGGGAGAAGCCCATGAGTTCGACAGTTTGCCGCGCCTTTTAGTCGATGCGGATGTCATAATAAGTTCGACGGGTTCGCGCTATCCCATAATCACATCGGAAAATTTAAAACAAGCTTTGTCAATAGGAAATCGCAACAAACCCATTTTTTTGATCGACATTGCCGTACCACGTGACATTTCATCCGAATGCGGCGATATGGAAAACGTGTTTCTATATAATATCGACGATCTGCAAGCCGTCGCCGACGACAACCTTGGACAACGCAGGGTGGAAGCCGAGAAAGCCGAAACCATAATTTCCTATGAGGCGGGAATTTTCCAATCGACTCTGGAAGCCTTCACGGTTGTTCCTCTCATCAAATCTTTACGAGAAAAAGCGGAAGAAATCCGCAGAGCCGAAATGGAGAAATTCATTGCCGGCAAGAAGGACATTTCGCCCGAATTGCTTGAAGAAATGAATCAGTGCACGAAAACCTTGATGGCAAAATGGTTACACAATCCTATTCTTGGGTTGAAAGAAAGGGGAGCGGCCAGTCAATCGGAACTCGAACTGATTGCCGGATTGTTCGGTTTACCGGACAAAGTTATGCCCAAAGCTCCGATTTTTTTAACCAAGAAACAAAAAGATAAAGCAATATGATACCATTTCCAAAAAGAAATGTCGTATGCCGTAGAACGGATTAGGCGCTTGTCGCCGTAATCCGCCGAAAAAAATACGTCTTTATTTAATGGAATTGGTATGAAACAACGCCAAAAAATCAAAGGAAAAAGCTGAAGATTCTTTAGACTTTGTATTATGATTAAATAATCTTTTTAGTTAATGTAGGATACCCCCACGACTATTCGGATGACAAAGAAAGAAGGCAACTTGGTAATCAAATTCGGAACGAGAGGCAGCAAACTGGCGCTTATCCAGACTGAAAGCGTCATGGAATCCATACGAGTTCGTTTTCCCGATGTCGAATCATCGAAAGTAATCATAAAGACGTTGGGAGACAAAGTGACTAACGTACCCCTATTCAAAGTCGGCGGCCAAGGGCTTTTCATAAAGGAACTGGAGAAGGCCCTGATGACAAAGGAAATCGACCTGGCGGTCCACAGCTTAAAGGATGTTCCGCATCAATTGCATGAAGGGCTTTGCCTTTGCGCCGTCACACGTCGGGAAGACTCTCGCGACGTACTCTTATCACGATCAAATCTTTCTTTGAAAGATTTGCCTCCGCGATGCCGCATAGGAACGTCCAGTCTGCGCCGCCGCGCTCAAATAATCGCCATAAGAGCGGATGTAATTTTCGAAGATCTGCGGGGAAATTTAGACACAAGGCTGCGAAAACTCAACGACGGCGCCGTCGATGCAATTGTCCTTGCCGCAGCCGGTTTAAACCGACTTGGATATGACGGAAAATTTGCTGAAATATTTCCAACGACAATTTTAACACCCGCCGCCGGCCAAGGTTTTTTAGCAATAGAATGCCGCATTGAAGATATTCCAAAATTTGCGCCGATTTTAAAAGACATTGATGATCCGATTTCCCACATTTGCGCCGATGCGGAGAGATCATTTTTAACCAAAATCCAAGGAGGCTGCCAAACACCTATGGCTGTTCACGCAAGGCTCGAAAATTCGCTGATCATTATCGATGGTTTTTTGGGTACACCAGATGGTCGTCATTTCCTTCGCGACACTATAACTGGAGGAGATAACCAAGCGAAATATCTAGGCGAAACGCTTGCTTCCAATCTTCTCTCCAGCGGCGGCAATGAAATTCTCAAGCTTATGCAAATTTCATGAATTCGCCTAGAGCCTATAAGAAAATAACCATTACAAATAGTTGTTTTCTTACAGGCTCTTATGGCCGGTCGATGAACGAAATTTGTTACAGTTATTTATTAACAAGGCATTACAAGTTGATTTCAACGGTTGCAATATCATGGAGTGTTCCATTTTAACCATGAAAAATAAAAAGAAATGACAATCAAAACACAGAGCGCAAAGGAAAAGGCTAAAGATATAATGAAATCCCCAAAAAAGCCCGGAAAGGTTTATCTGGTCGGTGCTGGCCCCGGAGACCCCGGGCTAATAACGGTTCGCGGAATGGATTTGTTGACCAAAGCCGAAGTAATCATCCATGATCAACTTGGAGCGCCATCTTTTCTTCCACTTGCATCTCAAAACTCCGAATTGATCGACGTTGGGAAACGAGCCGGAAATCATGCTTACAGCCAAGACGAAATCAACGCTTTGTTGGTCAAAAAAGCCCGAGAGGGGAAAACTGTCGTACGCCTGAAAGGTGGAGATCCGCTAATGTTCGGAAGAGGCGGGGAAGAAATGCAGGTACTATCCGAGGCGGGAATTCAATTCGAGGTCGTTCCGGGTGTTACTTCGGCGCTTGCCGCACCGGCTTATTCGGGAATTCCGATAACGCATCGATCTTGTACTTCGGTAATGGCAGTGGCAACAGGACACGAGGCCGATTTGAAACGCAAATCATCAATACCATGGCCGTCATTGGCTTCCATCGGATCGATAGTTTTTCTAATGGGCCTGAAAAACATCGAAAAAATAGCATCGAATCTGATTGCGGTCGGCAAGCCTCCCACAACACCCGTTGCGGTGATAGAGCAAGCCACGATGCCGAATCAACGAATCGTTATCGGCACCTTAACCGATATCGCCTTGAAAGTCATTACAGCCGAAATCACTCCGCCGGCCGTGATTGTCGTAGGAGAAGTCGTATCTTTTTCCAAAACCTTATCTTGGTTCGATAAGCGCCCTTTATTCGGTCGCACTATCGTTGTCACCCGCTCGCGCGCGCAAGCCGGGGAATTTTCGAAAAAGCTTCTGGAATTGGGAGCGCTGGTTCTTGAATGTCCGACGATTCGTATCGAACGAATCAAGAAAAACGCTGAATTTGACAAGTTTTTCAAAAATTTCGACCATTACGATGATTTTGTCTTTACATCGGTTAACGGCGTCGAAGGTTTTGTCGAAAACATACTGAATCGGAAAAAGGATCTTCGGATTTTAAGCGGAAAAAGAATCATCTGCATCGGTCCCGCGACCGCCGAAAGATTTACTAAGCGCGGAATTACACCGGATTTTATCCCTGAAACCTATGTGGCCGAATCCCTGATCCCTTTTTTCAAAACCGGAAAGCCCCGAAAAGTGGTGATTTTTCGAGCGGAACAAGCCCGAGAAATTCTTCCCGAGACCTTGGCAAAAATGGGATTCGATGTTTCGGTGATTCCCTTATATCGAACATTGAAAGATCATCCCGATGATGACAAAATCATCGAATTGCTCAAAGCCGGGCAAGTCTCGGCCGTTACATTTACGAGTTCATCGACCGTCGACCGATTCATGGAAGTAATCAAGGGAAATGGAATAAAACCCGCCGCCATACCGGGAATAGCAATAGGTCCGGTTACCGCCGATACATGTAAAAAAGCCGGAATCAATCTGTTGGCAACGGCTTCAAAATTTACGATCGACGGCTTGACGGATTGTTTGCTGGACATCTTTCAAAACACATCTTTCAAAACAATTGAAGCACACAACGGCTAAATTGAGACAATACAGCAAAATCACAAAACCATTTATTGCGGAAACGCGCGGAATTTTTTGAGGTAAAAAACAGAAAATGAATAGGTTATTTTCTTAATAGGCCTTATTATAAAAGTATGATAAACATAACCAAGCTTTACGCTGGAAGACCCACCACCGGAGATCCGATCAGATACGGGGAAGATGGACCGGCTGTAATTGGACACTCCCACCATTTTTCCGAACATGCAAAACCGAGGGAGGCTTCCGAGCGCCGGCCGGTGGTTGTTTGGAACACTACACGCCGTTGCAATCTAGCTTGCGTTCATTGTTATTCCGATTCTGAAAATCTCGACTATCCAAACGAGCTGACGACAAATGAGGCCAAAGCATTCATTGATGATTTGGCTTCTTTCGGAATTCCTGCACTGCTTTTTTCCGGAGGCGAGCCGCTTGTCCGTAAAGATCTCTTCGAATTAACCGATTTCGCCGTTTCCCGAAAAATCCGTCCGGTATTGTCGACCAACGGAACGCTGATAACCGCGGAAATCGCCGCCAAACTAAAGTCAACAGGTTTTATATATGTGGGTATTTCGCTTGACGGTATTGGTCCGACAAATGATGCTTTTCGAGGCGTAAAAGGAGCGTATGAAGCCGCGATAAGAGGTTTTCGCCATTGCCGCGATGTCTCTCAAAGAGTCGGGTTGCGATTAACCCTTACTCGCCATAATTTCCGCCATTTGAATGAAATTTTCGATTTTTTAATCGATGAGGGAATTCCCCGCGCCTGCTTTTACCATCTCGTTTACTCCGGTCGAGGCATGAAAATTGAAAGCGATGATCTTTCGCATGCCGAGACCCGCGAAGCGCTCGATATAATTTGTCGCAGAACCAGGCAAGCGGTTGAGGCCGGCATCGACCTGGATATTCTAACCGTAGACAACCATGTCGACGGACCCTACCTATATTTGAAGCTCCTAGACGAAGACCCTGAAAATGCGGAAAAAGTGAAAAAACTATTGGAATGGAATGGCGGGGGCATGTTTTCGACCGGAGTGGGAATAGGAAATGTAGATTGGTTGGGTGAAGTTCATCCCGACCAGTTCTGGCAAGATAAAAGTTTCGGTAATGTGAAAACCAGACCTTTTTCAAAAATCTGGCTTGATACTTCCGACGAGCTTATGGCCGGGCTCAAGAACCGCCGTCCTCTTTTAAAAGGAAAGTGCTCGAATTGCGGATTTTTGAAAATGTGCGGCGGCTCTCTACGAGTCAGGGCATTACGAGTTTTTAACGATCCCTGGATGCATGATCCGGCTTGCTATCTCTCAGAAGAAGAATGCCTGCCAAGATAGTTAGAGCCTGTTAGAAAATAACCATTATAAATAGTTGTTTTTTTACAGCCTCTTATGGCCGGTCGATGAACGAAATTTGTTATAGTTATTTATCAACAAGGTCTTAGATTTAATAAATTCCTGAAGAGCACTCTCAATATCAAAGATAATAGAACCAACTCAACACTCCAGGAAATTCATAGATAGATTCAATGTTGTCGGATGTTTCATCGAAATGTCCTTTTTTCCGCTTTCCTTCTTCTCCGGTTCTCCTATGCCATCTCGTTTTGTGTAAGCTGTACCCTTATGAAAATCTCATTGCCTGCCGATAAATCTAGGAAATCTCACCAATTATTGATAGCTGCAAAATGAAAGTCGGTTTTCGGGTAGGGCGGATTAGGCGCCAGCGCCGTAATCCGCCGAGCTTGAGGAGTTTTTCGAAAGGCAGGACTCAATAGAGAAGAGCGATGGAATTTGCCGGATATTTTACCGCTTTTATATTGTCAACCCTTGGGTTCGCCTTTTCCGAAGGAATTTTCTGGAAAATGACGGGTCGTACGTATTGGCGAGCGATGGTTCCAGATAACTTCAGAAAAAAAATCATACCGACCGACAAAGTTAAAATGGATTCATTCATGGTTATGGAAGAATGGACGGCGTTGATGCTTTATTGCGCATATTTGGTTTTACCCATGATTGCATTAAATACGATGGGTTTAATTCATATTTTCGAATAGATTCAAGCAATTTCATTCTCCCGGTATGCCTCACTATTTTCCATTACCCTTGCCAACCGCGTCAGCGCTTCTTTCCTTGTCACTATCGTTTTTGTCGTCGTTTTTTTGCTTGACCTAAGATAGGAACTCTGATACCTTCTTTGTTGGCAAATTAGTACTATGGTACAGAATATCAAATTGGGAGGTGGGTATCGAAGAGAAAGTTAATAACTCGCCCATCTTATAGTGAAACGCCCTAAAAGATTTTATTGACATTTTTAATTTTCTTGTGGTAAATCTTAACCCACACATTTCGAAGGAGGATGGTTAGAACTCATGAAAAAACTTCTTGTAATACTTATTATGGTTGCTCTAGTTCCTTTTACTACCGGTTGTAGAATTGACGGTCTTTGGGGTTTTGATGACGACAGCGGCACCACGACTGACGGTACCGTTACCGTCAACAACAATATCGTGCTCACCGGCTTAACGCCCGGAGCTATCGTTACTTACAACGGCGTGAGCTATACGGTTCCATCAACCGGGAATCTCACGATTGTAAAATCCAGCAGCTCAACCCAAAAATTCAGCTACAACGTCGGCGGAACGATTGTGTGGTATGAAATTCCCGTAACAACCACCGATACTACTTACACTTTTGGAACCACCACGTTCCCACCAACAACGACGGCACCGACCGGTACAACTACGTATCTTACCATCAACAGCCGCACCGTTAAAGTCGGCGGATCGCAAGTGGAACTCGGCTTGGATTCGACCACGGCCACCGCAATCGGTCAAAGCACGACTCAGGATTTGGAATTCCTGATCACTTTCAATGAAGCCGTTACCAATGCCACGACAAGCTATAAGTTTTCCATCGACAACGTCTCCACAACCGTCAACACTGGCGTTGATGTCGCCAGCATCAGCGGAAGCACTCCGACCAACACCGGCAATATCACGATTAGCCAACCCACCACCAAGACGATTAAAGTGGTTGTCAACAATGCCGTTACGTTGTCGAATGTCGCTTACAAAGTGACCCTTTCCAACAGCAGCATTCAATCGGCAGCCGATTCGACGGTCAAAGTTTACACCCCGATCGTGGTTTACATCACCAAGGGCGCCATTCTCCAATCTTGGAGCGCTCTTGATTCAACCGGCACCCTTATCGGGACTGCCAAAGCTCCGACCGCCACAGGCATAACCGTTCCCGCCGCTACGACCCGCAAGATCAAAATGACCTTTGATGAGAACGTTCAGACCACCACTATCGACACCACTTCTTTCACATTCAAAGGCACCAGCGGCACGACTCTCAGCTACTCCAGTTTCTTTGATGCTCCGGTTGTCAGCTCCAAGGATATCACCTTCCCGTTCAAAACCGGTGTTTCCTTGACCGCAGCCAAAGCATACACCATCAGCTGGAGCGCCGGAAGCATTAAAGACACCGCCGGCTTCGCGATTCCCAAGATCATCACTTCGGTTGCATTCACCGCTCAATAATCGGTAAGTTTCGACAGATCCCCCGGAGTCCGCTCCGGGGGATTTTTGCAATTAGTTTTTTACTCGTAAAATTCTTCGATTGTTTTTTTCTCTACGCCGTCGCGTCTGTGGTGAAATTGTTCTCGCTATCCGTGCTACAATAGCCGTAAATGATCATTCAGAGATTAAAATTCCTTATAACGCTTGTATTAGTTTCTTGTGTTTTCTGTTTCGGAAATAAAGCTTCCGACAATTTTCAGCGTTCCGCCGAACACCACGATAAAAATTTCGAAATTGCAGCCAAGTCGTTATTACCCGAAGGGTTGAGTCTCTCCCCGGCTAGTCATAGCGCTTGCCTTTTTGAAGGTCTCAATGGCGGCGGAAAGGTAGTTTGGCATGCTTTTTTTTCCCATCTTCTCTCGCCTATCCCAAGCGGATATGTCGGACCGATCAATCTGATTATCGGAATCGACGATCGACAACAGGTAACCGGCGTAAAAATTCTCTCGCATTCCGAAACACCGTCATTTGTCGAGGGCATCGAGTCATCATGGTTTCTCGATCAATTCAAAGGGAAAACGACCAACGATGCCGTTCAAGCCGGAAGCGACCTTGACGGCATCACGCATGCCACGGTAACCGTAAACGCAATATGTGAAAGCATCCGAGCCTGCTTGGCGATATCATCCACTAATGGCGCAGCTTCAAATGCAAAAGAATCGATTATTTCTCGTTCTCAAGACTTGCCCGCTGTTCCCATAGCATGTCTCTTGATGACTTTTGTCTTATTTATCCTCAATGAAAAAATCCCCAAACCGATCAGTTCTGCCTTAATCGCTTTTTTTCTCGGATTTGCAACCAACCAGTTTTTGTCATTGGCGCACTTGCGGATTTTCGCAACTTCGTCAACGTCGATTCGTGTTCTGCCGCTACCCGTAATAATATTAATTATTTTATCGATACTGGCGATTTTACTTAGACCTCGCGGCTATTGCAGGGGCATTTGCCCCATGGGGCAATTCCAGGATTTGATATCATCCACGGTTTCATATATATCCGGAGCCGGAAACGACTTCCATTTTGAAGCTCAAACTCTTGATATTACCGCGCCGACTCCTTTGTCAAATTCCGAGATGAATTCAACCGACAAACTTTCGGTGGTCTTGAGAAGAGGGTTGGGACGATCATTGCTTTGGGTTTTCTTAATCATCTTGTTTTTTGCTCCTCAATTTCCGGGAGAAAAATTGGAAATCTTTTCGGCGCTGTTCGTTGGAAATCAAGGCGCTTTCGGTTTGCTTTTTTGCCTGGGAACAATAATCGGAGCATTTTTAACACCCCGCTTCTATTGTCGCGTCTTGTGCCCATTAAATTCGCTGTTCGAGGATGTTGAAGAAATTATAAAAACGATCCGAAGAGGTCCAAAGAGATGAATCGCCGGCAGTTCCTGCTCGATTTTGCCACTCTCTCGTGCTGTGTCGGCATCGGCGGGATGTTGATCAATTCTGAAACATCGCAATTCGTGCCGACTCGGATAACAAATTCCAAATCGGCAACAGTTCCTGAAAATTCGAAATTCGACGGCAACGAAGCGAAAAAAGCTTATGAGAAACTGGAGAAACAGGGATTTGTCGCCAGAGAAGCTCTTTATTGGGAAAAAACACGCGAAGGTTTGATCAAATGCACGCTTTGCCCAAGATATTGTAATTTACGGCCTTTTGAAAGAGGACAATGCAAGGTTAGAATCAGCCTGGAAAATAAACTGGGAACGCTGGTCTACGGAAAACCGTGTTCGGTGGCCGTTGATCCAATTGAAAAAAAGCCGGTTTTTCACTTGCTGCCCGGAAGCACGGCTTTTTCCATCGCCACCGCCGGATGCCTATTCGGTTGCAGATACTGTCAGAATTGGCAAATTTCTCAAGCAGCGCCCGAAGAGGTTGAATCATACGATCTTCCTCCCGAGAAACTTGTCGAAGAAGCGATTGCGAACGGCTGCAAAAGCATCGCCTACACTTACACCGAACCGACGATTTTTTACGAATACATGCTGGACACGGCAAAATTGGCGAAACAAAGAGGAATCCGCAATGTAGTGGTTTCCTGCGGCTACATCAACCCTGAACCTCTCGCTCAATTGGCGCCGTTTCTGGATGTCATGAAGGTAGACTTAAAAGGTTTCACCGAGCGCTTTTACCGATCGGTTTGCGGTGGAACTCTCGCTCCCGTCTTGGCAACATTGAAACAATTGTCTAAAACCAATGTCATGATGGATATCGTAACGCTGGTCGTACCTACTCAAAATGACGATTTACCGACGATGCAAGCCATGTTCAAATGGATTTTGGAAAATCTCGGAGCTAATGTCAGCTTGTTTCTAACGCGATTCGGTCCCACTTTTAAAATGAAAAATCTTCCTCCTACTCCTTCTTCACTTCTAACGAAACTTCGTGAAATAGCGATGGAAATCGGATTACCCTACGTTTATCTCGGCAACGTTCCCGGTCATGAAGGGGAAAATACATTTTGTTCCAATTGTAAAAAAATACTCGTCGGCCGAATGGGATACCAACTTACCGAGATGAATATTAAAAATAATCGATGTCCATTCTGTCAAACACTTATTCCCGGAATCTGGGAATAATACCGTTTCCGCTAAATAATGATGTAAATATTTCTCGGCGGATTACGGCGGAAAACGCCTAATCCGCCCTACAGCCGGGAATAATACGCTTTCCATTTAATTAATCACTATTACTGTCATTGCGAGGAGCGCCGGCGACACGGCTTTATTACTACACAACTAATCAGAATTGACATAAGGCCGCGATTAATAAATAACTGTAACAAATTTTGTTCATCAAGCAGCCATAAAAGCCTGTAAGAAAACAACTATTTGTAATGGTTATTTTCTTACAGGCTCTAATCAGAATTGGTATAAGAGAATTCACCAGCCTGAACTTGGTGAATCGATTAATTTCTGAGATTCGGATACGCGAAAATCCCGCCGTAAGACAATTTTAAATTCCAAATCCGCCGTCGATACAGATTGTCTGACCCGTGATGAAAGAAACATCCGGGGCAAGAAGGTGCGCCGCCAAAGAGGCGACTTCATCCGGACGACCAAGCCGTTTCAGTGCTATTCGCCGTAAAACTTCTTCTCCGGCAATATTCATGACATCTTGGGTCATTTTCGATTCGATCGGTCCCGGAGCAATCGCGTTCACTAAAACACATCTCGGCGCCAGATCCGCGGCAAGGCTTCTAACAAAAGCCTCCAGTCCGCCCTTTGATGCGGCATAGTTGGCCTGCCCTCGCCCACCTTTCATTCCGGCAACGGAACTTACAAAAAGCATTTTTCCGCTTTTTTGACGAAAGAAAATACGCCCGAAAATTTTAGCGGAACGAAAAGCACCGGTCAAATTAACGTTAATAACCTCGTTCCAATCTTCCTCTTCCATTCCCAGAACGGGGGCATCCTTGACCAAACCTGCATTATAAACCAAGGCGTCCAACATTCCACCTTTTTGAACCGACTCAAAGACCCCTTTAAATGCTTCCGGATTACGAACATCCAAACCAACTATTTCAAATCTTTCCCCAAATTCTTCGGATAATTCACTCAAACTTTCAGGATGTCGATTGGCGGTGCCTATAACTTTTGCTCCTTCTTGAAGAAATCGTAAAGTCATGGCACGTCCGATATCCCCGGTCGCGCCGATTAAAAGAATTCGATGTCCATCGAGCATCCGCAGGTTTTTCAATTCTTTCACCTCCGTATTGATTTGGACTCCATCGAACAACACCAACAGCTAAGGCCTTGTCAGCAAACAAGTGTAATTCTACTGTCTAACATATTCCACGTTTGCATCTTCACCACCGACTCTTACGGATTTTTGCTCTTTTCAAAGTTTTTTGCTTTTTGTGGTAATACAGTTTCGATTGTAGCGTTCTCTTAATTATT
>Ga0209749_1001127_pt1 | contig 26401 bp, 26 predicted proteins | sample EPASupsiteSAE347_FD_187267 | JGI IMG/M metagenome (GOLD analysis project Ga0209749, IMG submission 187267) | Bioremediated contaminated groundwater from EPA Superfund site, New Mexico - Sample SAE3-47 (SPAdes) (version 2) | ecosystem: Environmental > Aquatic > Deep subsurface > Groundwater >...
GATGGGAATGGGCGATGCGTCCGCGACCGCAAACGCATGCATTGCCATGACATCGTCGGTCATTTTCTTGGCGAAGAAACAGGGCATCAGCACGCTCGCCATCTGTGCGCCGGTATCGGCCGCGCGCTTGACCAGATCGATCGTTTCTTTTGTGCTTTCGGCACCGCAACCGGCCATGACCACTTTACCCGGCGCGCGATACTTCACCACCTGGGCGAGTACGCGATACCGTTCTTCGACGGAGAGCGACTTGAACTCTCCATTCGTCCCCAGCACGAAATAGCCTTTCATGCCCGTGGAATTCATTTTCTCCACGTTGGCGGCGATTCCGTCGTAATCGACCTCTTCGTCGCGGAAGGGGGTGGTCATCGGCGCGAATATGCCCGACAGGACCGATATATCCATCGTTACCTCCTATTGCCCAACATCATAAGGAGCGCCGAGACGGCGGCATCTATGAATTCGTCGTCGTTTATATGCGCATCCAGTTCGTCATAAGGGATCGAAGGCTTCAGCCCGCGCTTCAGCGTGTCTATGAAGATCGCGTTTCCTTCGGGGTCCCAGTGCGGGAAGCCTTCCCGGTCCGGGTGTGAAAAGCCGCGGAGCGGAATGAATACATGGAGCGGCCCGGTGGCCGCATTCAGCTTTTTGGCGGTACGGATCGCCGTTTCGCGCATTTCTTCGTGCGAAAGCCTGACCAGCGTAAGGTTGGCGTTGTGTACGATGAGTTTGCGCGCCCGGAGTTCGGGCGAAAGGCCGGCCAGAGGGCCTTGCACGGTATAGTTTATGCTCCCGGGAGCCACAACTTGAGGCAGGCCCAGCCTCCCCGCGGTTTCCAGACGATAGTCGCGGATGGAGCCGTGCAGGCCTCCGTATACCGAATCGCCTATCTCGTGCAGGTTGAGGTCGAGAACACCGTCGAAGAGCCGCTCTCCGATCATGTCTTCCATCGCGATGCCGCCGGTACCGTTCTGGTGGAACGCGACCACTTCGAAGTTTTCGGCTTCCAGAAGCGATTTGACCCGCAGCGCGCCGATAGTGGTGGTTCCCAGCATCGAAAGGGCGATGGATCCGCGGCGCGCGGTGGGCATGGCCAGTGGCGGCGCGGCGCGGACCATGCCGCAGATCGCCGCCGCGGCGTTGGCGAACACTTTCGCGGTGATTACGTTGATTCCCTGGATGTCGGCCACGGAGTGCATCATTACGACGTCTTTCGTGCCGACGTAGGGGCCGAAAGTCGCGCGGCCCGATGCAACCGTGGAAACCATGAATTTGGGGACGCCGAAAGGCAGGGCGCGCATGGCTGCCGTGCCGATGTCGGTTCCCTGGGCCCCGCCGATTCCGATGACTCCGCCGATTTTTCCTTCATCATAGAGCGATCGGGCCAATCGTGCGGCGCCCGTGGTCATTGTGGCGATACAGAGCCCTTTGTCACCCGAAGCTTCGAGCGCTCCGATGCTCAAACCGCCCGCGACTGCGACCGTATCCCTGTCCAGATCGATTCCGGCGGAGTCCGGCGGGGCATGGATGCCTGTATTCATCGCCAGGACCGCGCACCCGGAGGCTTCGATGAGTCTTCTCAGGTAATTGGCTTCCTCGGCTTTCGTATCGAATGTGGCGATCAGGAGAACAGTCTGTGTCATTGGTTCAGCCCTGCGCTCCATCGTCCCACTGCTGTGGTTTGGAGATCACCTTGATCGCTCCGTCGGTCCTGTCTTTGAAGGTGGCGAAGGCTTCGTCGATCCTGTTCAGCGGGAAGCGGTGCGTGATGAGGGGTTTGAGATCCACGCTGCCCCTTGCGAGCAGGGACACTGCGCGTCCCACGTTCGCCCAACCCTCTCCCCGTACCGTGAAGATGTGCTTGTTGTTGAGCGCCAGCGTTTCGAAATCGGTGGATACCGGCTTGTGGGGGAAGCCGAGAAGCAGAATTTTGCCCATACGTTTCGTGGCTTTGATGGCGAGGTTGATACCCGCCTCCGAGCCGGAGGATTCTATGATGATATCCGCGCCGCGGCCGCCCGTTTCCTCCATGATCACGTCATAGGGGTTTTCTTCGCTCGTATTGACGATCCGGTCGATGGGAAGGTTTTCCGCGATCTTGAGGCGGGAAGCCCTGGTTCCGGTGAGGATCACTTTCCCCGCGCCGAGGGCGCGTGCGGCGACGGCCGAAGTCAGTCCGAGCGGTCCCGGTCCGATTATCGCGATCGTCTCTCCCACGAAATATCCGCCGAGAGTCTCCAGCCCGTAGAGCACGCAGCCCAGGTTGGTGACGAGCGACGCCTCGTCGAAGGAAACGGAATCGGGAATCTTGTGTACCGTATTGATATGGTTGATCACATACTGGGCGTTGCCGCCGTTCGTCGTGAAACCGTTGGCCCTGTGGCCTTTCGCCCGGTTTCCGTAATTCAGGCAGGCGGTATAGTTGCCGACCCGGCAATTGGCGCAGCGCATGCAGCCCAGATGGGCTTCCACCGCCACACGATCGCCGACCGCGAATTCATCCACGGTTTCGCCGAGGGCGACGACCCTGCCCGAGTATTCGTGGCCGATTATGAATTCCCCGTACGGCGGCTGGCCGGGCAGGGGATGGGCGATGAGGGAGACGTCGGTACTGCAGAGCGCGCAGGATTCTACCGCTATGAGCACATCGGCCGGTCCCGGCGCGGGGGTCTCTACTTCTCTGACTTCCAGTCTATCCGGTCCGGCCAGAACGACGGCTTTCATCGTGGAGGGGATACCCATCAAATCTCCTTTCCCTTTTCCTTGTTGTACAAGATCCGCATTTCCTTCTCGACGTCCAGAATATGACTCAAGGTGGCCCTGCGCGCTTTCGCGGCATCGCCGATCTTTATGGCTTCATATATTCTCTTGTGATATTCGAGCGAGCGGGGGGCGATCTTGCTGCTGCGGATTACTCTGGCGAGGTTGTCCCGCATCACTTTCTGGATGCTTTTCATGATGTCGGAAAACAGAGTGTTGTTCGCCGCCCTGGAAAGAATCAGGTGGAAATCATTGTCGTGCCGGCTGAACTTGTCCGCGTCGTCCTGCCAGTTTTCCATGGAGGTCAGGGTTTTCCTGAGTTCGGCGATGATCTCCGGCGTGGCCCGCGCGGCGGCGAGGGCCGCCAGCTCCGGTTCCAGAACGCGCCTGACTTCGATGATTTCCATATATCCTTCGAAGCGGTGGATCGCGCCCGTTACGTCTTCGTTGTCGAAGCCCTTGAGGCCGCGACCCGAGACATAGGTCCGGTTGTTTTTCTTTTCGAGGAACCCTGTATAGGAAAGAACCTTAAGCGCCTCGCGGATCGTACCGCGGCCGACGCCCATCTGCACCGCCAAAGCGTCTTCGGCCGGAAGGCGGTCGCCGGGTTTGAGGTTGCCGTTGATGATTTGCTGCTTTACGTACTCGATGATCTTTTCGGACACGCCCTCACGTTCGATTTTTCCGAATTCCATGGCGACCTCCGCGGGCAAAGGCTGGCGAAATATTTGGTTCAATTACATTATCATCATACAGTCGTATCGTAGCATTGTAAAGTTCAGCGGTCAATACGCAATTTCGGTAATTTTTGGACTTGACATCTGACGATAACAAGGTAGTCTTGTACTACGGTCATACTATCGTATCCGGAGGTTCAAGAATGTCGAAGAAGTTCATCGCGATTTTCCTTCTCCTGTGCCTCGCATTCGGCGCCGCATCCGTGGGCGCCCAGGCGAAACCAAAAGAATTCAAGCTGGGATTCATCACTTCATTGAGCGGCCAGTTCGCCGCCGTGGGTGAGACTCAGCGCATGGGTACCCAGCTCGCAGTCGACGAAGTCAACGCGAAGGGCGGCCTCAACATGCCTTGGGGCAAAGTCAAAGTCAGCATGCTGGTGAAAGACGACGAAGCCAAGCTCGATGTCGGCGTCCGCCGCTATCGCGAGCTTGTCAGCGCCGGCATTCACGCCGTCGTGGGTACCACGTGGAACCCGATGGCCGGAGCCATCAACGAAGAGACCAAGATCACCCCGATGCCCTACCTCGCGTCCTGCGTACCGGCCCTCGATTCCTTCAGGAAGGGCAATCCGGCCGAAGGCACCTTCTCGGTAGCGTTCACCCCGTGGAGCATCGGCTATCTTTCCGGCGCCTCGATCGTGAACCAGCTCGGAAAGAAGAAGATTTTCTTCGTTTCCCGCGCGGATTCTTGGGGCAAGACCATCTATGAAGGCCTCCAGGCCGCGCTCAAAGAATACGGCGGCGAAGTCGTCGGATTCGCCGAGTATCCCCAGGGCAACGTCGACTTCTCCTCGGCCATCAACCAGGCCAAGAGCATAAAGCCGGATATCTTCGTGGCGTGCCAGTTCGCCGGCGATGCGATCGCGCTCTACAAGCAGGCGTATGACATGGGTCTCTACAGCGTCACCACCATGTTCAACACCTGGATCACCAACGTCGTGGCGAAAGGTATCCCCGACAACGCTCTCAAGGATCTTTACGCTCTCACGTTCTCCTACTACAATATGGAAGGATTCGCCGACAAAGCCGTGGCCGCGAGCATGAAGCAGTTCGCAGATGCGCATATCAAAGCTTTCGGCGAGCCGCCCGATGCGTACGGAACCATCGCCTACATCGCCGCAAAGATGATCTTCGAAGCGGCCGAAAAGACACAGACCTTCGATGCGTCGACGATTTCCAAGTACATCCAGACCAACTCGTTCCAGACGGTCAAGGGACCGGGAACGTTCCGGGTCGACAGGGAACTCGTGGGCAAGTACATGGCGTTCGTCGTGAAGGGCAAGCCTTCTTCGGAAAGGAAGGATCCCCAGGACGTCTTCAAGATCATGGGATATTTCGGCGGCGATTCCGCGCTGCCTTCCCTTTCTTCGCTCGGTTACTGAGCAGGGAACATCAAGCCGATCGGCGGAGCGGTGCTCCGCCGATCGGACTTTATATCCCCGTGGCCGTTGGCGGCGCGGGGATATAACTTACCCGGCAATTGAAAAGAAAACGCTTCGTCTGGAATGGGCTTGGCCGTAGCGGCCCATCCCGGACGCTCCAATAGTTTTTCAATTGCCGGGTCAGTAAGCGTGAATCGCGCTTCCGGAACCCGGCCGGGTTTGGCGGCTTTTCGGACGGCGTCGTACTTTCGTGCAATCGGTTCGCGATCGACGCTCGCGGTTGTCGCGGTGGAGAGTTTGTAAATGGAAAATTTCGGAATATTGAGCACCGAGGGAGTCACGAAAAGATTCGGCGATTTCACCGCAGTGGACGGAGTCGATTTTTGCGTATCCGAAAATGAATCCATCGGAATAATCGGCCCGAACGGCGCCGGGAAAACGACCTTCCTCAATCTTCTAACCGGGCATTACGCCCCCGAGGAAGGCGCGGTCCGTTTCAGGGGACAGGACATCACTTCGGTCCGCGCGGAGAAAAGAGTTTCCATGGGACTCGTCCGCACATTCCAGATCGTACACGTTTTCGACAATCTGAGCGTCTACGACAATCTGGCCATGGCGTACTTCCATAAAAGGGAAGCGAAACGCTGGCCGATCAAAATGTTCTTCGTGGATTTCAGGGCCAACGGCGATATTCGCGGGCACGTCGAACGCGCGCTCGAAGAATTCGATATGACGGCCATGCGGAATACCATGGTGGGAAGCCTGGCGCTCGGGAGCAAGAAAAAGCTCGAAATCGCCATGGCATGGATCGCCGATCCCGCGGTACTGCTTCTCGACGAGCCTTTCGCCGGCATCGGCGATCATGAGATCGACGAAATAATTCTCGTCATCCAGAAAATCCGGCATCAGAAAACGAGCATCATCGTAGAGCACAAGTTGTCGAAGTTGTCGCAGATCGTAGACAAGCTCGCCGTCATGTCCGAAGGCAAGATCATCGGATTCGGACAGTGCGAGGATACCCTCAATTCCGCGGAAGTGCGGAAATCGTATTGGAAGCTGACGGACTGACGCCGTGCGACGGCCTCAAACCCGAACATGCGGCGACCATGAAACGGATGGAAATTCAATGACAGACAAGACGAAATTGCTGGAGATACGGGATCTCGACGTTTCCTACGGCAATTTGGCGGTACTTTTCGACGTATCGCTCGAAGTGGAAAAAGGCGAAGTAGTCGTTCTGGTCGGCAGGAACGGGGCGGGCAAAACCACTCTTTTCAGGTCCATCGCCGGCTTTCTCCCGAAACGCAAAGGCTCCGTGCTGTTCAAAGGCGAGAATATCAATTCGAAAGAAGCCTATCGGATCGCGCAGGGCGGAATAAAGTACATTCATCAGGACAAACAGGTCTTTTCGGACCTTACCGTAAAAGAGAATTTCGAACTGTCCAGCTATGCGACCAAAGACTACGACTGGGATCCCCTTTTCGTTTTCTTCCCCAAACTGAAAACTCTGCTGGGCCGCAAGGCGGGAGCTTTGAGCGGAGGAGAGCGGCAGATGCTCCTCATGGCGATGGCGCTGCTGGGCAAGCCGGATCTCCTCCTGTTGGACGAACCGACCGAAGGTCTCGCGCCTCACGTCATCACCGATCTGGTGGGTGTCTTCAAGGAAGTGAGCAAGACGACCACGCTCTTTATAATCGAGCAGAATCTTCCTCTCGTCGCGGGAATCGCGGATCGAGTGTATTGCATGAGGGAAGGGAAAATTGCGGCCGAGATCACGGAACACAGTGAGATCGCCGGAATTTCCTTCGAGAAGTATCTCTAACGCAGGTGGGTCATGGAATTATCAACGAACAAGGGACCAGTGCGCGAGAAATCAGGCCGTTCCATCGATTTCGGATTCCTGGGTCCGCTTGTCATGGTGGCGGTCATCATGGGCGCGCGCTATCTCTTCCCCGACAAACTGGCATTCTTCACCGAAGCCTCCATTTACGCGATCTATGTCATGGGGAACAACATCCTCATGGGATATCTGGGGTATGTGTCCTTCGGCCAACCTTTCTATCTCAGCACCGGCGCATATGCGGCGGCGATCTATTTCGCCTATCTGGGGAATAGTCCGATCGTGGCCATACTTCTGGCCGTCGCCGTCGGCCTCGCGCTGTCGGCCGTATTCGGACCGATTTTCATGCGTCTCAAGGGCAACTATTATACCCTTGTAAACGCTGCCCTTTGCGCGATCGGCCTGTTCACCTACGAAAAACTCCTCATCGGAGTCACCAACGGAAACGATGGCCTCTGGTTCCGCGCGCGCATCGCCAAGATGCCCTTCCTGGACGTCAGACTCACATCGAATCTGTTCCTGATGGTATGCGTAATTCTGGCGCTGCTGCTTTTCCTGTATCGCTGGATGGACAAATCCGCACTGGGCGCGGTGTTCAGGGCCACCAAGATCAACAGCCGGAAAGCCAAATTCCTGGGCTATAATCCCTATGCCGTCCGAATCATAGGATTCACCCTGGCGACGGTCCTGTCGACCATCGCCGGCGCCCTGTTCGCGATCAACTACGGTTTCGTGAACCCGAACCTCGGAGAGAATTCGAGGTCGATCGAAGTACTCATCGCAACGCTTCTGGGCGGCGTGGGTTCCGTGTACGGCCCCGTATTCGGAGCCTTTGGATTCCTCGGCATAAAAGACATAGTGTCCCGCTTCATGAGCCGCTGGGAATTCGCGGTGGGCATCATAACGATTCTGGTTCTGTTCTTCTTCTCGAAAGGTATATGGGGTTTCATCCGCCTCATCGGGAAAGGGGTCACGGAGAAGCTGTTCAGAAAAAAAACGGCCGGATCGATCGGTAAGGAGAAGTGACATGACCCGATTGTTCGAAGCGATCGTATACGGCTTCAGCAGCAGCGGTATTCTTTTCATGGTTTCCCTGGCGCTCTCCATCGGATACGGTCTGATGCGCGTCGTGAATATGGAAGCCATGCTTTACTATTCCTTCGGTGCGTACATCACCTACACCATCGTCCATGCCACCGGCAGTTTCGTGCTCGGGGCGATCGCGGGCACTCTTCTGGGGGCCCTGCTTGGGCTGCTCGTCGAAACACAGCTTTTAAGGCGGGTCTATCACAGGGAAATGATGTTCTCGATGGTGGTAACCTATGCGGTATTCCTGATCGGTATCGGTGTGATCCAGTTCATCTGGGGGTTGGAACCCAAGCCCGTGCAGGCGCCCATCGATGGGATGCTGTCGTTCCTGGGCATTTCGGTGCCGATCTATCGAGTCATAATCATTGCCATCGCGCTGGTCGCATACGCTCTGATCCAGCTGCTCATCAACAAGACCATCACCGGCAAAGCGCTGCGCGCGGGCATCGAGAACAGGGACAACGTCGTCGCGCTCGGCATCAACATCAACAAGATTTTCACCACGACTTTTGTCGTGGCCAGCGCCTTCGCCGGTCTGGGCGGCGCGTTGAACGCTCCCATCATCATGGTCGGTCCCTACATGGGATTCGACATGCTTCTGCTGTCTTTCATCACCGTCATTCTGGGCGGCCTCGGCAGCATCAAGGGCACGGCCGTTTCGGCCCTGATTCTCGGTCAGGTGATTTCGGTCGGCGGCATGATTTGGTCCCCCCTGGCTGCGGTCGGTCCGTTCGTCGTCATGATTATCGTCATTCTGTTCAGGCCCACGGGGCTGTTCGGCGTGAAGGGGAAAGCGTTCGGCTTCGACGACTGAAGACGGGAAACGGAGAGAAGAAAGGGCGGGGTCCGAATGAAAGCATTTACTCTGGAACGTTACGGCGAGCCCCTGACGCTCAGGGATGTCCCGGATCCCGCTCCTGAGCCCGACGATGTCATAGTGAAGGTCCGGGCCTGCGGAATATGCGGGACGGACCTGAAAATCGCGAACGGCGCACTGTCTTCGATCATACGGCTTCCCCATGTGCCCGGACATGAGATTTCAGGCGAAATCGTCGATGTCGGGGAAGCCGTAAAAAATGTGCGCATCGGCGACCGCGGCTCGGTGTATTTCTATCTCGCCTGCGGCCGCTGCCGACCCTGCCTGACGGGCCGGGAAAATATCTGCGGGCAGATTGTCAGGCTGGGCTTCGAAAAACCGGGGGGATTCGCGGAATATGTGAAGATCCCCGCGCGGAATTTCTGCCGTTCCGACGCGAATCTCCCGTTCGAGTCTTTGGCGGTACTGCCCGACGCGCTGCTCACTTCGTACCACGCGGTGAAGAATATCGGGCGGCTGCGCGAGGGAGAGCGGATTCTCATCGTGGGGGCGGGGGGGCTGGGAATCCATGCGATCCAGTTCGCGCGGCATCTCGGCGCATCGGTTGCGGTATGCGATCCGAAGCCCGCCGCGCTGTCTCTGGCCGCGGAATATGGCGCCGACCTGCTTCTCGAAAACATTTCAGGAGAAAACGCCACCCGCCTCAAAGAATGGACCGGCGGCGAAGGATTGGACCTGGTGCTCGAGGGGAGCGGAAGAGGCGAAACCTTCGAAGCCTCCCTCCGGGCCTTGGGGCGCGGCGGCCGGCTCGTGATCATGGGGTACAGTACAGTGACGCCGTATCGGCTCGATTCGATGGCGATGCATTACAATGAATGGAGCATCGCGGGCGCACGCGTCGGTACCAGAAAAGAACTGGACGAGGTGATGGATCTGGTCGAGCGGGGCGTCATAAGTACGGTTATTTCCACGATTCTGCCCATGTCGCAACTGAATGCCGGACTCGCGCTGCTTGCGGACGGCGGTGCGCCCGGAAGAATCGTGCTCAAGGCCTGAACGCGTCAGTCCAGCCCGGCGATTTTTGCGATCCCCGGATGGGCGCTGAAATATTCCCAGTCGACACCTCTTTCGCCCAGGCACCTTGGGGAGGCTGTCCCCTTTTTCGCGTCGGCATGGTAATCGGAACCCCCCGAGATGATCGATAGGATGGAACCGTAGGAAGCCCGGATTTCGCGTTCGATTTTTTCTGGCGACAGATTCCCCGAATAGCTTGTCTTGTCGTAACTGTACGAAGCCTCGATGCCGTCCAGGCCTGCGCCTATGAGCGCCGAAATATAGTCTTCCCGGCGGATTCGCAGGCCTTTTCGCGCGACTTCCACATCGATCAGGTAGGGATGCGCGAGTATGGCGACGCCGCCTGCGCCATGAATGAGACGGATGGCGTCGAGCGGATCGGTCTTTTCGCGTTTTATGTTGAGTTCCGGATCGTTGCGGACGAGCAGCTTCGCTTCTTTCCACGAGGAAGCATATCCTTTGCGCGCAAGCGCTTCGAAAATGTGTTTCCGCTGGACTTCCGATTCTTCTATCGCTTTTCCGTCCGCTTTTCCGCCGTTTTCGAGAAGCTCTTCCCAGGAGAGACGGAAGCCTCGCTCGGTGAGGAGTTCCGTCAGCCTCCGATAGCCCTGTATCTTGGAATGGCGCATCCTTTCCTCTTCGCCGCGCAGGCCCGGGTTATCCCAGTCGCATCCCAGCGCGACGATGTGGACATCGTCGACATCGGTATCGCAGGAATATTCGGCTCCAGGCAGAAGGATCAATCCCCGCTCGCGCGCGTATTCGACCGGCGATACGGTTTCGCCCCACGAGGTTTCACCTTCCGTGGTTTCGCCTCCCACCTTTACGGTCTGTGCCGGAGCGATATCGTGGTCCGTGATCGCGATCGCTTTCATTCCGATCGAGGAAGCGTGATCGATAAGCTCGATATAACTGTCGTTTCCGTCCGATCTTTGCGTGTGCGTATGGAGATCGCATGCATACGCGGGTTTGTGCGTCACGATGCGCGACCCCTCGAACCGAACGCGGTAATGTAGTGACGCACGGTTTCGGCGACACGCCCGCCCGCAAACCCGTCGAGGATGAGCGGTTCTTTCGGTTCGCTCTTTTCTCCGAAAAATTCTTCCATGGCGCCCATGTAGGACAGCTTGATCGCCGTCGAAATATTTATCTTCGAAGCCCCCGCGGCGACGAGCCGCCTGTAGTCTTCATCCTCCAGCCCCGTTCCGCCGTGTATTACGATGGGGCAGGGCGCCTGTTCCCTGATCGAGGAAAGAATGTCGAAGCGCAGGGTGGGCTTGCCTTTGTAGACACCGTGCGCGGTGCCGATCGCGGGCGCGAATGCGTGGATACCGGTCGCTTTGCAATAGAGGATGGATTCCCAGGGATCGGCGATCGAGGATGATCCGTCGCCGACGGCGATTTCGTCTTCGACTCCCGCTATGGCGCCGAGCTCTCCTTCCACTGTGACATTTTTCGATTCCGCATAGTCCCTGACTTCGCGCGTAATGCGGATATTCTCGGACAGAGGAAGCGAGGACGCATCGATCATGATCGAGGACCATCCCGACTCTATGCACTGCATCGCCATGGCGGGATCGGTGCAATGATCCAGGTGGATTGCGACGGGAACTTTCGCCCGGCGCGCGAGCGGGCCGAGAAAATCCATGAGGGCGTCCGCTCCGAAGGCGCGGACGGTCGATGTCGAAGTCTGAAGAATTATGGGAGACCTCGCTTCTTCCGCGGCCCTGATAGCGGCGGATGCGGTCAGGTGATTCACGATATTGAACGCCCCGACGGCGTAATTTTTCTCGCGCGCATCGGCGAGCATTCCTTTCAGATTCACGTATGCCATGGATTCCTCCCTGCGTTCCCGGTTTTTCGCCACCGGGTATCTGGTTATCTGATAACCAGGTTACCAAGTAACCAGGCCACCGGGGGCGCGATTGCTGTCTGTCTCTGTATTAACTTGTATATACCAGTTTATATAAGGTGTCAAGTCGATTCTGGAAGGAATCCGGGTGCCGGCGTTTTCGATAGTTGGGGGAGGTATGCGCGTATAAGAAAACCCCGTTTCCAGGGCGGGAAACGGGGTTTTCGGGAAAGATGGGGTCAGACCCCCAATCGTGATCAAATTCCGGACAGGAAGGAAACCGCCGTGGCGGCGATCTGTTCGGGCAGCAAACCGTTCATTCCAAGCAGGGCGTTATAGGGGCCATTGGAGACGAAGTGATCCTCGACACCGATGATTTTCATCGGCGTCGGCAGGCGCTGGGAAAGCAGTTGCGCGATCGCGCTTCCGAGGCCGCCATTCACGAAGTGTTCTTCCACCGTGACGATTTTGCCGATATCCCTCGCCGCTTCGAGAATGATGTCTTCGTCGAGCGGCTTGATCGTATGAATATCGATCACCCTGACGCTGATGCCGCGGGCTTCGAGAATGTCCGCCGCTTTTACTGTGGAAGCCAGCGCGGTGCCCGAGCCGATCAGGCAAAGGTCCTTTCCGTCCCGCACGAGGATGCCTTTGCCGATTTCGAAGGGAAGATCTTCGTCATACAGAACGGGCATGTTGGGGCTGCCGATGCGCATGTAGGCGGGCCCTTCGGTTCTGGCGAGGGCTTCCGTCGCTTTGACGATACTGACGGGATCGCCCGGGCTCAAGATCGTCACTCCGGGAATCGTTCTCAGCAGCGCCACGTCGTCGATCGAGTGGTGAGTCGGCCCGAGCTGCGAATACGTGAGGCCGCAGCAGCGCCCGACGACTTTGACATTCTGGTTCATGTAGCCCAAGTCGTTCTTGAACATTTCGAAAGGCCGGGCGGTCACGAATGGGGCGATGGCCACGTAGAAAGGGATAACGCCCGTAGTGGCCATTCCGGCGCAATATCCCAGCGCGCCCTGTTCCATTATGCCGAATTCGACATGGCGGTCGGGAAACGCCTGTTTGAAGGGGGTCAAGCCTGAGCCTGAGGAGCTGTCCGTGGAGACTGCGACGATCCGGGGGAATTCCCTGCCGGCTTCGAGCAATGCATCCCCGAAGCACTTGATCGGCGCGCGGCTTTCCGCGAAAGCCTTTTTCGAAAGCATGCCGATACGTTTCATAGAAGGCCTCCCGCCATGGCCGCGAGTTCCGATTCGGCTTTTTCCAGATCGGCTTCCGCGAGTCCGATCTCTTCCGCGGTCGCCTTCCAGTAATGGTAGGCCGCTTTATTCTCGGCGAAAGAAAATCCCTTGGATTTGATGGTGTCGGCTATGATGACCGAAGGCTTTCCCTTTTCGAAGGGAAGCGCATCGAATGCCGACGCGATGGCGGAGATATCGTGCCCGTCGATACGGCGTACGCTCCAGCCGAACGAAGCCCATCGTTCTTCCAGGGGTTCGTAGCTCATGACGTCCGTAGTCTTGCCGCCGATCTGGAGACGGTTTCTGTCCACGATGGCAGTGAGAGTGTCCAGTCTGTGCTGGCTTGCCGCCGCCGCGGCCTCCCAGTTCGAACCTTCGGCCAACTCGCCGTCGCCCATCAGGGTGAAGACTTTGGCCGGGGAAGCGGCGAAGCGGAGCCCCATCGCCATGCCCGCCGCGATGGACAGACCGTGGCCCAGGGAACCCGTATTGGCTTCGACGCCGGGCAGCTTCGCCATGCTGGGATGGCCCGGCAGATGCGAATCGAGAGCCCCGTAGCTGTCGAAGAGTTCTTTGGGGAAGAAGCCCCTTTCGGCGAGCGCGGCATAGAGAATGAGGCATTTGTGCCCGGCGGACAGTACGAAACGGTCCCGGTTTTCCATGCGGGGATTCGCGGGGTCGAGATGGAGCACGCGGAAGAAAAGCACGGCCATCAAGTCGGCCGCGGAGAGCGCACCGCCCATATGGCCGGCTCCGGAGGCTTTTACCATCCTGAGCACGTCACCGCGCATGGCGAGCGCCCTGGAGGCTATCGCCAGCTGTTCCTGTCTGGAGATGATCATTTCTTGAACCTCATTTCTTGAACCTCATTTCGAATGTGCGGCCGCATAGTCGACGATGCACTGGACTTTCGATTCGGATCGGGTCCCTGCTTCCCATTCGGCTTCGAGCCAGATCTTCACGAGCGCTTTGGCCACGAAGGGGCCCATGGTCTGGGCGCCGAGAGTGGCTACGTTGGTATTGTTGCTTTTGATGGCCCTTTCGGCCGAGTACGGGTCCGCGAGCAGGGCGGCGTACACGCCCGGTACCTTGTTCGCGGCGATGCACATGCCGATTCCGGTGCCGCATACGAGAATTCCCCTGTCGAATTTTCCGGCGGCGACCGCTTCGCCGACTCTGAACGCGACATTGGGATAGAGCGGATCATCGCTCCCGAAATCCTCGAAACCGTACCCTTCCGCTTTCAGAAATCCCTTGATCGTTTCTTTCAGATCGGTCGCATTCGGATCGCATCCGATCGCAATTGTTCTGCTTCGTGCCGGCATTGTACCGCTCCTCCGCCGAAAATGGGTCGATCCGGTGTGAACTTCACGGCGCGGGCTGTGTTGCCGGCCCGGGGAAAGTAAAGCGGCGATCGCCCTCTTTTCATGCTCATACAAACATGTATATACATAATAAATGGAATTGGCGGTTCGCGCAAGCGAATACCTTGTAACGGGGAGTCCGGCATGTGCTATACTTTTCCGGCTGGGGGAAATCAGGCGTCGGGCCAGTCTTGAGTCCCGGACGGGACAGGAGAATCGAATGCTGAACAGGTCGGGGCCCAAGCCCCTTTATTTGCAGCTCGAAGAGATTTTGCGCAAGCAGATCCGCGAAGGCGAACTCCAGTATCACCAGGCGATTCCCTCGGAAAACGAGCTCAGTAAAATATACGATCTCAGCCGGATGACCGTTCGCGGCGTCATCACGAGGCTCGTGAACGAAGGCCTCCTGTATCGCGTGCCCGGCAAGGGTACCTTTGTCGCGGAGCCCAAGATCATGACGGGACCGCTCTCGCAGAAGGGGATCCGCGAACAGCTCGAAGACATGGGCTACGAGACGGGAACGACCGTTCTCGACATGCGGATCGAAAAGGCGGACCTGCCGGTCGCGGACGAACTGGGGCTTTCGGTCGGGGCTCCCGTATATAAGCTCGAACGACTGCGCTATGCGAACGGAGAGCCGCTTGGGCTCGATCTTTCGTATATTCCGGTAAGCCTTTGCAGCGATCTGTTCGAAAAGGAACTGGACAGCGAACCGCTCTGCGACATTCTCGAAAAAAACTACGACATCGTCGCCAAGCACGGCGTGGAAACGCTCGAGAGCTGCAAGGCGGCCGCCCGCGAAATCAAGCACCTCAAGATCGCCAAAGGCGCGCCCCTCCTCCTGCTCAAGTACACGATGTTCTCCCAGAACGGAACACCTTTCGAGTATTCAAAGGTCGTTTTCAGGGGAGACCGGATCAAACTGAAATTCTCGTTCAGCCGCTGATCGGGCTTCGCCGCCAGGCTTCGTCGTCGGACTTCGCCGCCAGCCTTGCCGGCAAGCCCGACAGCAAAGCAATTTTCCCACCACTCCAGACTGTTTCCGCTTGACGTATGCCGCTATTAATGCTAGAGCTGTATATACATGTTAAAATGTGTAGACATGTGATCAGCTATGCTGGAAACGTGCGTGACAGTGCGCCGGTTTCAGCCACGAAAGGAGCGGGGGATGGCGAAGAGTACCGTACACAGTTCATTGAGGGCGCTGCTCTCAGGCGGCGAGGTTTCCGTCGTCAGACAGGACGAAGCCTATGTCCGCAGAGTGCTGGATCGCGATATCGACATGGACGATGTCGTCCAGTTTCGGGGCGTGGCGAAACACTTGGGGGTCACGGCCGGATTCCGGGATGTGATCGATTATTTCAAGGTACCCGAAGGGCAGACACCGGCGGGTTTCAGGATCGAGTACAGGTACGAAGGCAATGGCTTGCTTGCCGTCGATCTGGTGCGCGACATTTCCTATGGCGCCAACGGCACCCTGCGTCCCACCAATGTGCTCTTTTCGGCGGACAGCGCGAACCCCTATGAAGTGGAACCGGTCAAAAACCTCATCGCCAACCTGACCTGCAATCCGGGTATTATCTACGATCTTTTCATCAACAATCCGAAAGCCAACATCGGGAACAAGTTCAAGACGCGCGACGAGGTCATGACCGAAATCGGCCGAGTCCTCGGACCGGGCGCGGATATCAGCGTTGAGCTCAACGATCCCTTCGCCGACGAATCGCAGATTCTCGAAGAAGCCGCGCACTTCCGCGAAATGCTCTCGAAGTATCGCGTCGTCATAAAAGTGCCCCACACCGGCCCCGTCAACCGCGAGAATGTCGGGGAACTGCTCAGGGGCGACAAGAAATTCGGCCGCCGCTACGATCAGGGAAAGACCGAAGATGTCGTACGCGGCCACAACCTGGCGCTCATGCTCCACGAGCACGGATACAGGGTCAATTTCACCCTCATGTTCGAGCCGCACCAGACCGCTCTGGCGCTTCAGGCGAAACCCTATTTCATCAACAGCTTTATCCGGCACAGGCTCATCGTGAGCCAGGCGATCTCCGAGCTGCTCGCGAAATATCGCAGCGACAGGAATGAGGCGCATCTGGTAAAGATGCGGAGCCTTTTCATCGAAAAAGACTATCTCGCGCCGGGCGACGCCGAAATGAGCGTGCAGGAAGTGCTGGCAAGGGCGGAATGGATCGAAGAGTACCGCCAGCTCAACGGCAAGGAAGGCAGTGACGGACTGGATGCGATGCGGCACAGCCTGAGGGTCCTGCGGCAGGCCAATCTTCCCGATACCCGCCTCATCGTCTGCAGCATGGAAGGCGAAAGGAATTTCCCCGATATCGACAGGCTGCTGGTGGACCCCGAATTCGCGGATATGGCCCGCCGCGTGGTGGTCACCACCGAACCGGCGTACCTGGCGAAATTCATGACCACTCCCCAGGTGGTTACCTATCAGCGGAGATTCATGAACGCGGCCAATGGCGCGAAATAAGCAAAGCCCGGCATTGGCAGGCATAGACCGGAACTGAATCATGCAAAAAAGGACCGGCCCCGTGAGGGACCGGTCCTTTTTGTTTGTCTTCGCGGGCGATGCCGTCCGTTCCGGCGATCGTCAGAACGATTGCCGGAACGGACGCCGGAACGATCGTCAGCGCTGGGGGGCGTAAATCACGTAGTACTGCGTGACTCCCTTGCGGGTATTGATGATCTCGTGCATCTCGCCCGGCAGGATCAGGATGGCCATGCCCTCTTCGAGCTCGTGCGATTCGGTGCCGTTGCAAACCCGGAGGGAGCCCGACACCACGAGGAGAACATGTTCCGAATGCGGGTGGGAGTGAAGGGAACCGTGCCCTCCATCTTCCATGATCGAAAGGTGGAAGCTGAACTGCTTCGCGCCGTTCTTCGCGTCGAAAATGTCTTTCTGGAACAAGCCCTGCCGGTCCATGATCTTGACGGCCGGCAGATCGTCTATCCGTACGGTTTTCATTGTTCGACTTCCTTTCTTCAGGCCACGGCCAGGCCGGCCTGACCGTCCTTCCTGTCTTTGCCGCGCTTCCAGAGATTCCAGAAGAATACCGAGCCCAGAAGGGCAAGCCCGCCGAGGTCGGCGAGAATGTTCGGCGTCGCCAGGAGCAGGCAACCCGCGAAACAGATCAGTCGCTGCAGCCAGTTGAGGCTTCTCATCAGCCAACCCTGGACGGCCGCCGCGAGCGCGACGGTCGCGAAACCATAGCTTATGACGACTTCGGCGATCTCATACAGGCTGTATCCGATAATCATGATCTGGGGCACGTATACGAAGGCGAAGGGCATGAGGTACATGAAAATGCCCAGAATAAAGGAATGCACGCCCGTTTTCATCGGATTTCCGCCCGAGATGCTCGCGGCGGCGAATGCGGCTACGCATACCGGGGGCGTGAGATTGGACGACATCGAGAGCCAGAAGCAGAGAAGGTGGGCGCTGATGGGCGGCACTCCCGCCATTATGAGAGAGGGCGCCGCGAGGATGGAAAGGATGATGTAGGAAGCGGTGATCGTCGTACCCATTCCGATCACGGTGGCGATCAGCATGACCATCAGGATCATCACGAAGAGATTGGCGCCGGCCATGGTCACGAGGAGGGAAGAGAATTTGAGGCCGAGACCGGTGAGGGTCATTCCCGCCATCACGAGCCCGAGGGTTCCGGCGGTGGATCCGACGATGAGGGAGCTCGTGCCCGCCGATTCGAGGGATCCGATGAACTTCTTTACCGTGAATTTGTCTTTCTTGGCGCCGAAAATGAGGTTGCAGAGTATGACGAACACCGTCCCGCCGAAGGCGATGACGGGCGGCGAGTATCCGCCGGCTATCAGAAGGGCGACGACGAGAATCGCCAGGACGTAATACCAGCCGCGCTTGAGTACGTCGCGGGCTTTCGGCACTTCGGCGGGCTCAAGTCCCTTGAGGCCGGACCTGCGCGCCTGGAAGTACACCTGGAAGCCGATCGAGAGATAATAGAGCAGGGCGGGCAGCACCGCCATGATCATGACTTTGCTGTACGGCGTCTCGGTGATCGTGGCGAGCACGAAAGCCGCCGCGCCCATGACCGGGGGAAGGAAACTTCCTCCGGTGGAGGCCGCCGCTTCGACCGCGCCGGCGAATTCCTTGGTGTAGCCGACTTTCTTCATCATGGGAATCGTGAATGTGCCGGTGGCGACGACGTTGGCGACGGGGCTGCCGGAGATGGAGCCGAATATCGCGCTTCCGATGACCGCTATGAGCGCCGGTCCGCCCGGGACCTTGCCGGCGAAGGACGAGGCGAGATCGATGAAGAAGTCGCCGGCGCCCGAAGTCTGAAGGAAGGCGCCGAAAAGCAGGAAGGGCATGACGTAGGTGGCGTACACCGCGACGATCGTGCCGAACATCCCGTCGATATAGAAATTGTATTCCACGAGGCGGGAGATGCTGATGCCGCCGTGCGTGAAGATGCCCGGAAGCCATGGGCCCAGATAGACCTGGGCGAGCATCACGATGCCGAGAATCATGAGGGTGTTGCCCATGGCGCGTCGCGTGACTTCCAGGGACAGCACGATCATCACTATGCCGAACGCGATATCCGCGTTGCTGGGGATGCCGACGCGTTTTGCGGCGTAGACGGGATACTGGAACACCCAGTACAGGATGGTCGCCACCGAAAGGACGATAAGCAGGGCGTCCAATACGGCGAGCACTTTGCTGCCGGGTTTTTTCTGCGAAGCCGGGTAGAGCATAAAGCAAAGCAGAAAGGTGAAAAGCATGAAGAACCCGCGGTTCGTCTCGCTGTTTATGACGCCGAACCCCGAAGTGATAAAATAAAACAGGCCGAACGCCGATGCGATGATGGTCACGGGCAGTTTCAGCCAACTGGTCTCCGGACGCATTTTCATGGAAAACCACCTTGATGGAAGCTATTGGATAGAGGGGAACGCCGATTGCGGCGCCTGAGCCGCCTGCTACTTTCGCGCGGGAGTGCGCGTTTGCGGACGGGCTCAGGCCGGCAGTCGCGGAATGTGCCTTATTTTGTCTGTGCCTTATTTGGTCTGTGCCTTCCAGTACGCTTCGGCGGCGGGGGAATAGGGCACGTTGATGGCCTTCACGCCTACGCGATTGTCGCGCATATCCTTGAACTGGGGATGCACGCTGGTGAGGTATTTCCGCCCTTCGGGGCTGAGCACGATTTCCATGATCTTCGCGACGACGTCATCCGGCATACTCTTGTTGACCACGAGATAGACGCTGAAGAAGAAGCAGGGCACAGGTTGGGTCTGGCCCTTGTAGACGTTGGCCGGCATCACGCCTTCGTCGAAGAAGGGAGTGATGGACGTGATCTTTTCGAGGTCGCCCGGGCTGAAGGGAATCACGTAGATTTCCTTGGACGTCGCGAGTTCGATGATGCCCGAGGCAGGGTGTCCGCTCATGCCCAACGCGTCGACGTCTCCGTCCTGGAGTGCGCGGGCCGCGTCGGCGAACGCCAGTTCGCTTTCCTTTACTTTGATGCCGAGGGCGGCGAAAGCTCTGCGCGAGTTGTCGCTGGAGCCGGAGCCCGGGGAGCCGAGGACCACTTTCTTGCCTTCGAGATCCTGCAGAGTGTTGATTTTCTTGCTCTTGAGGGTGACGAAGTAGTGCGAGCTCGAGTACAGCTCGAAAAGCATGCGGATGTTGTCGGAGGGCTTGCCGTCCATGATGCCCTTGCCGTTCTTGGCTTCCCAGATGTGCGAAGAATAGCTGAGCGTGATATCCGCCTGATTCATCGCGATGCGCCGGGTGTTTTCGACCGAACCGCCCGAGGCGACCATGTCGAAACGGATGTTGGCGGGCATTTTGTCGTTGAGGAGTTGTACGAGGCCGCCGGCCATAGTGTACCAGGTCCCTCCGGGGTTGCTGCCCGAGAAGGAGTAGCGCTGGATCTTCTGCGCCTGGGCGAATACGGATACTGCCAATGCCAGGAATAGAACAGCTGCGACGGAACGCTTCATCGATTCCTCCATACTGTAGAGCTGTAGGACATAATGACAACACTAACATGGTATTGTAATATGCGCCAGGAAAATTTCCGGACCGTAACAGTCATATATAAGAGGCAACTGAGGTTTTTCCAAAAGTCGGAAGACCTTTGAAATTGGCCCAATTGTATTGACTTTCCCGCGATATCCGTGGCTACATTTTCGGCCCGGGCGCAGTCTGCGGCGGCACGGCAACGGCCGGGCCGGCATCGGAAACTGGAGGAACGCACTTGTACGGTATCGATTTCGGAACATCCAATACGGTCGTATCTATCGAATCGGACACGGGTTCCGAAGTCGTGGATCTGGGCGGAGGGGAGAAAGTGCTTCCCTCGCTCCTGTATTTCGAACGCGACAAGCCTGTGACGGTCGGCTCGGCGGCGATAAGCGAATATTCGGCGGCGCTGGAGCGGCACAGGCATTCGAGGGACCTTTACAAACACTTCCGCCTGTTCCAGGCCCTCAAACTCGCGCTCAAGGACGAATTCTTCAAGGGATCGAACATTTTCGGGAAATACTGGACCGGCGAATCGCTTGCGGCGCTTTTTCTGCGCGAAGTGAAGCGGAGGGCGGACGAAAGTTGCGGGAAAGTCCGGAATTCCGTGGTCCTGGGCAGGCCTGTGCGTCTGGCGGGCGATCCCGAAAAAGATGTGGCGATCCAGAACAGATTCAGGGATGCCTGTTCGCTCGCGGGTTTCGAAGAAGTGCATTTCGTCAAGGAACCCATCGCGGCCATGGCGAGTCTCATCGGCAGCGTAAAAGGGCGCACTCTGGTTTTCGACTTCGGCGGCGGCACCCTGGACATCACCGTAGCAGGGTTGTCCGACGGCGGGATCGATCTTCTGTCGAGCGAAGGCGCCGATCTCGGCGGGTACGTCCTGGACGAAGATCTCTCGCGCGATCGAATCATCCGGCATTTCGGCTATGGCGGGCACATCAGAACGATGACGGGGAAGACGCTCGAAGTCCCGCACTGGATTACCAATCAGGTCGCTTCGTTCTACGCGCTTCCGCTCGGTGATGTCGTCAAGGCCAGACAGGTCGTCCGCGAACTCATGTACGACGCGGACCGGAAATCCGAGCTGAAGGGGCTGATCGAATTTTTGGACCGGAATCTCGCGTTCGGCCTTTTCAGGATGATCGACGATGCGAAAATAGCCCTGTCGTCCGAAGATTCCGCATCCATCGCCTTCGACGTACCGCCGCACATTTCCCTGCACGAGACGGTCACCAGGAAGGATTTCGAGCGAATCATCGGGAAAAGAGTCGCGACCGCGGAAGCCCTCGTGCTGAAAGCGGTCGCGGATGCGGGCATCGAGCCGGGAGATGTCGCGCACGTAGTCCGCGTCGGAGGGTCCAGCAGGGTGCCGATTTTCGTCGAAATGCTCGAAAGGCTCTTTCCGGGAAAGGTTCGCGAGGGTGAGGTATATACCAGCATTTCGGCCGGCTTATTGAAGGCGCACAGCCTGGGATTCAGCGGCGACTGAGCGGCCTTCGGGGCGGCTTTATTCGGGAATTTTTTCCGAAAAAGACTTGCCGCAGCCTTCGGCGAGGCTGATACCGGCGATTTTGAGGCGTGCGGCCCGACGGGCCTGGCACGTATCGACCAAGTATTCCGAGCCGTCATTCGTGGACAGCACCAGATTGATGAAAGATCGCTTGGCGCCAAACTTGCCGAAAAAATTCGTTTTGGTCTGAATTTCTTCATGTCCGTTCATCTGGGCGAAGGCTTCACGCGATTGCTTGCGGTCCGATTCGCCGCCGGGGACGGTGCCTTTCGCTAGCGCCGTGAGCGCGAATCCTTCGATCCGGTCGAATTCGATGACCGTCCGCTTCGTTGCGATCAGAAGTCCGCCGCGATGCTGAATCGTGCCCGCTTTCGGATCGACGTCCCAACGCTCCTCGTAAAGCAGGCCCAGGGCGAGAATGGCGAGCACTATCCATGCGGCAACGCCCGGGGCTTCGCCCGTCATCGTCATGGACCCCCCGATCGCCGCGATCATGACCGCCATCATTATCCGATACCAGAGCGGAATACCGTATGTAACGCGTCCATCGGTGAATTTTTTCAAGCGCAGAGGAATTTCCATGGATGGAAGATACTTTCGTTGGAGGCATACTTCAAGCCCGGTGCCGCGAAGGTTGTCCGACGGCTTGATGATCGACGTACCCGCGTGTAGTCTGGGCGGCACGGAGGATATTCGATGTCCAATTCGATCGTACAATTCAAGACCAGTCTCGGAGATATGAAGCTCGAAGTCTTTGAGGACAAGTGTCCCGTCACGGCGGCCAATTTTATCGGATACGTAAAATCGGGCTTTTATGACGGTACCATTTTCCATCGGGTGATTCCCGGTTTTGTGGCGCAGGGTGGCGGTTTCGTGCCCGGTATGGAACAGAAAAGCACCAGGGCGCCCATCAAAAATGAAGCGAAAGCAGGACCCAAGAACGACCGCGGCACGCTTTCGATGGCGCGTACGATGGATCCGGACAGCGCGACAAGCCAGTTTTTCGTGAATCTGGTAAAAAATGCCAGCCTGGATTATGTCGGCCCCGGTCCCGGCGCCGGATATTGCGTGTTCGCCAGGATCATCGAAGGTATCGAGGTGGCTGACGCGATGGCCAAGGTGCGTACAGGCAGGCGACTGCCGCATTCGGACGTGCCGGTCGAGGATATCGTTCTCATTTCGGTGAGCGTTCTGTAAAGGGGCTGTCCGAAGGCGGGCGTGTTCGTCCGGAGGCGGCCCCGCCTCCGGACGAACACGCCCGCTTCTATTTCTGCTCCGTCGCGATGCGGTCGAGCATGGAGCGGAAGGCCGAGTCCTGCTTTTTCAACTCGCGCGAGCCGCGGGTGATTTTACAGAGGGAAAGTCCCAGATTTTCCGCGATTCGACGCTGGGGTGTACCGTCCGAGAGTTCCTTGACCAGGGCCCAGCGCTTGGCCATTTCGTCGGCCTCGGCGGGTGTGAGCAGCGAATAAAGAAAACTTTCGATGAGTCGGGGATCGGCTCCCGAAAGCGCGCGCGAAATTTCCGCGATATTGGCGCGCATGAGTTCAGGGTCTCTTGGCATGGGATCATTCTATCACGGTTCCGGAAATTCCGCCCCTCCGTTCTTTTCAAAAGAAACAATCGATCGGATTTTACTTTTTTCCGCCGACAGCCCTTGACCCCCCTCGGGGCGGGAATGTATTGTGGGCGTGTTACTATTAGTAGTAACAAAACCCATATAGGTGAGGTGCATCATGTTCCGCAGCGAATCCCGAGTAAAAACCGCGATCGCGACAGCCCTGGTCCTCTTTTCGGGCTTATTTTTCCTTTCCTGCGGGGGAGGAGCGACGAAATCGGTGGGCATAGCCAAATTCGTGGCGCACCCGGCGCTCGATGCGGTCGAAAAAGGAATAGTCGACGAACTCAAGGCCGCAAAACCCGACCTCGAGATCGATCTCCAGAACTCCAACGGGGACATGGGCACCGCCGCCCAGATCGCCCAACGCTTCAAGGAACGCAAGGTCGCGGTGGCCGTGGGCATCGCCACGCCGACCGCCCAGGCATTGGTCAATCAGATCAAGGACAGGCCGGTCGTCTATTCCGTCGTGACGGACCCTGTGGCCGCGGGCCTGGTCGAGAGCATGGAAAAAGGCGGCAGGAACGTGACGGGCACTTCCGACATGACACCCGTGCGCGCCCAGCTCGACATGCTGCTTTCCATGACGCCAGCCAGGCGCATCGGCCATCTATATTCCTCGGGCGAGGCCAATTCCGCCGTCCTTGCGGAAATAGTGAAAGCCTATTGCGAGGAAAAGGGGCTCGAATATGTCGAAGCGACGGTGACCAATTCCGCGGAGGTGAAATCCGCCCTGCTCGCCATGGCGGACAGAATCGATGCGCTCTACCTTGGCAACGACAATACAGTGTTTTCCGCCCTGAACGCGGTCTCCGAAGTGACTCTCGCCAGGAAAATTCCGCTCATGACCGCCGATCCTTCGTCCGCCGAAACGATCCCCGTACTGGCCGCGCTCGGCTATGATTACTACATGATGGGACGCGCGACCGGCAAAATCGTCCTGCGCATTCTGGACGGCGAAAAGACGGCCGATATTCCCGCCTACCTCCCCACCGCGGCCGAAGATCTGGTGCTCGTGCTGAACGAAGACGTCGCCGCCGCGCTGGGAATCGTATTCGCTCCGGAGCTGAAGGAAAGGGCATCGATTCTGATTTCCGGCGGCGTGGCCACGAAGAAGTAATCCGAAATGCTCGAAGGAATTCTCGTAGAAGGCCTGCTGTACGGAATACTGGCCCTGGGCGTATTCATAAGCTTCCGGGTGCTCGATTTCGCGGACATGACAGTGGAGGGAGCCTTCCCCGCGGGCGCCGCCGCCGGCGCCGCGGTGGCGACGGCTTTTTCCGCGACCGGAGCGGGTGGGGGCCTCGTATCCATGGCGGCGGCGCTGGCCGGCCTCCTTGCTGGCGGGCTGGCGGGTCTGGCCACTTCGGCCATGCACCACAGGCTCAAAGTGCCGCCTCTTCTCGCCGGAATCGTGACCATGACGGGGTTCTATTCGATAAACTTGCGCATACTGGGCGGGAGGCCCAATCTTCCACTCATCACGACAAACCCGATCCTTTCGTGCGCGCGGTCCTGGCTGGGGCCCGGCGTCGGACCGGATATCGCGATTCTCGCGGCATCGTTCATCGCATGTCTCGCGGTGGCCGGGCTGCTCGATCTTTTCTTTCATACTGAAGCGGGCATCGCGATGGGCGCCCTCGGCGACAACGAAGCGTCGGTGGTCCAGGCCGGCGTGAATCCCGCAAGCCTTCGAACGGCGGGGATCGTGCTCGCCAACGGACTCGCCGGCCTTTCCGGCGCTCTCGCGGCGGCCTATCAGGGTTTCGCGGACGTCAATTTCGGTCAGGGCGTGGTCGCCGCCGGCCTGGCCTCGGTGATGCTGGGCGAACTCGTCCTGAAATCGCAGTACATCGGTGTCCAGCTCCTGCGCGTCGTGATCGGGTCGATCCTGTTTCGCGGTCTCATGTACGCCGCGAGATCCTGGGGCTACCTGGCGGGCATCACGCCGAACGATCTGCGCCTGCTTACCGCACTCCTGATCGTGGGGACGATCGCGCTCTCGCGCGTCGGGAGGAAAAAGCGATGATCGCGCTCGAATCGGTGGTGGTGAGTTTTCCGCAGGGCGGCGGCGAGGAAAGGACTGTGCTGCGCGGGCTTTCCTTTGGGGTGGCCAGGGGAAGCACCGTGTCGGTCATCGGCTCCAACGGCGCGGGGAAAAGCACGCTGCTCAACGCGATCGCGGGTACCGTCCCCTTGAGGTCCGGCACGGTGCGGATCGACGGTGCCGACCGCAGCCGCGAACCCGAATGGATGCGCGCACGTTACGTGGGACGGGTGCGGCAAAACCCCATGGCGGGCAGCGCCGGCGAAATGACGGTGATGGACAATCTTTCGATGGCTCTGCGCAAAGGTCCCCGCAGACTGCGGCTCGCGGTTACGCCCGCTCTCGCGCGGTTTCTGACGGAACGGGTCGCGGAGCTCGGGATGGGACTTGAAACCCGCATGCGCGAAAACGTGTCTCTGCTCTCGGGCGGCCAGCGCCAGGCGCTCACGCTATTGATGGCCGTTCTGTCGAAACCGGCGGTGCTTCTCCTGGACGAGCACACCGCCGCCCTGGATCCGGCCAACGCGGAACTCGTGTCGGCTCTCACAAAGCGCTTTATCGCCGAGTACGGGCTCACCGCGCTCATCGTGACGCACGATATGAAACGCGCCCTTTCCGAGGCCGACCGCATCGTGATGATGCACGACGGCAGTATCGTGGCCGACGTCGAGGGCGCGGCCAAGGCTGGTCTGGGCGTCGAAGATCTGGTGCGTCTTTTCAAGCGGGCGCGCGGCTCGGAATATGCCGAAGATCGCGATCTGCTTTTCTGAGCCGATATAGGTGCATTGCTTACAAGATGACAGGATGACAGGATAACAGGATAACAGGACCGATTTCAGGGGCAAGATGAGCCCATTCCAGACTAAGCGGTTTCTTTTCAATTGCCGGATCAGTAATACGTTCCTGTGAATCCTGTTATCCTGTCTGTATCCTGTCTGTATCCTGTCTGCCCGGCCTCAGAAAGCCGCGACCACACCGCCACCGTAGTTGGCCTCGATATAGTCCTTTACCTTCTGCGACTGCAGCGCTTCGACAAGAGCCA
>Ga0209749_1001130_pt1 | contig 26340 bp, 28 predicted proteins | sample EPASupsiteSAE347_FD_187267 | JGI IMG/M metagenome (GOLD analysis project Ga0209749, IMG submission 187267) | Bioremediated contaminated groundwater from EPA Superfund site, New Mexico - Sample SAE3-47 (SPAdes) (version 2) | ecosystem: Environmental > Aquatic > Deep subsurface > Groundwater >...
TCATCCGCTGCATTGGTGGCCACCCGGACAAAAGTATTACAGGCCGCCAGAAAATTATAGGCTCCGCAGACGCTCAGTCCAACCCCCCGGATATCGTGCACAATGTTATTCGCAAATTTAAGATCATAGCACTCATAATGAAACCAGGGCGCGCGCATGACCTCCAGGTTGCTCCCTTCCCCGGCGCGGAACCCCAATCCGCAATCGTAAATCCGGTTGCCGTGAATCAGGAAATAGGCCGAGCCGCCCTTGAGATACATGCCCCATTCTCCGGCACCATGCACGCGCGAGCTGATGATATGGCCGCTCTGGACCGAAAACAAATCCACGGCGGTCTGGTAGGTTCCGCTGACATCGCAATCTTCAAGATAAAAAACTCCGCATTGATTGGCCTTGATAACTTCCTGAATATCGTAATTATCCGGGTTTTGAACAGGATCGGGGCCGGTCAAGGTTGCGCCGCGCGCAAGCACATTGGTGCAGGCTTCAAAGTGCAGGACATTGTTGCCGAAAGCAGGCAAGGAACCGCCCGCCGCCAGAGTCAGATCAACCAGATAAAGAAACCGGCAGTTTGCAATATTCATTCCTCCTTCAATAACAACCGTCCCGGCGCCGTTAAAGGCTGAAATAATGACGGGACAAGTCCGGGAACCATGCCGGTTGTCATAATAATTGGAACATAACTCGTCAAAAGGCAGGTTGCCGGAAAGAATGTTGATGCGAAAACCGGTATTGGTGAGATTAAGGGGAATAATGTTCCAGGCCGCATGCATGGTCTGGACGGCGTCCGCAGCCGACAAACCGCTGCGGGCATCATCGCCTTGCACAGGATCAACCCAGAGCTCCGTCAGAACCGGACTGCCGATATCATAAGGCGCCGGATTCAAATCCTGGCCAGGCGCCGTAAAGCATAAAGCGGATAAACCGGACAAAATGACAAACCGAATATTAATTGCCGTCATATAAAACTCATTAAAAATAGGCTTGTTTAGAATAATTATATCCTGTTTTATCATTGCCTCAAGGTAATTATGCGCTCAACGATAATCATTCTGGCAATTATTGTCGCCGTCTGTGTCGGCATCTTTCTCATGTTGCGCGCCGAATCCGGACGCTCATGTCCAGTCCCCATCCTGATGTATCACGAGGTGGGTGAAACTACAAACAGCGCCTGGTGCGTTCCAACGGAAACATTCCGCGCGCAAATGACCTCCTTGCGCGAACAGGGGTTCAAGACAATTATGCCTTCTGATCTCGCCGCCCATTTAAGGTGGGGCAAACCTTTACCCGCCAAGCCGGTGATAATCACTTTTGACGATGGCTATCTCTGCAATCTGACCACGGTTGAGCCGATTCTCAAAGAAAACGGTTTAAGGGCCGTCATTTACCTGATTACGGACCGGGTGGCTGAAACGGACGCTGACCGGCATGAATACGAAGGAAAAAAATGTCTGGTCTGGCCCGAGGTATTGGCCATGCAAAGAAGGCGAACATTTACCTTCGGCGGCCATGCGCACACGCACCAAAACCTGGCCGTTGAAGCCAATCCGTTGCCGCAGATTGCCGAATGCCGGCGGCAATTAATTCTCCACGGCATTTGCGAACCGCATTCCTTCTGCTACCCTTACGGCCAATATAATCAGAAAACAAGCCAGGCCGTCCAACAAGCCGGCTTCCAGACCGCGGTGGCATGCGAAGACGCCGTGGCAACAATCGGTCCGGCAACAAATTTATCGCGCGCGGCCCTCGCTTCGGCGGAGCCTGGGTTGTCGCGTGCCTTATTCGCCCTGCCCCGCGTGTCAGTCATGGGCGGCCGCCATGAATTCAAACTCGCGGGCAAAAGCATTGACGCCGGTAATAAAATACTGCTTTGCCGCATCCTTCACGCCGGCATTCCGATTGAAATCAGCGCTTGCTTGCGCGGAAGCAATAATGAACAAAAAAGCTGGCTCTTGGCGCGTGAAGTTTCCCAGGGAGAATTTGAACTGCGTTTTGTCCTGCCGGATGATTTCGCCGGCCGCGGCCTTGTGGAAATATGGGACAAACACCGCCTGTTCAAGCTGGCCGCAATCAGGCTCTAAGGTTTAATTTTCTCAGCCAGACTTGCAAGATCGGCCCAGCCGGTCCCGGGATCGGCGCTGATCCGCGCTATCTGAGCCTCAAATTCTGTCCACATGGCTTCCGTTATCAATTCGTAGGCATGTCCCCAGAAATAAAAAACTCCGCATTGCCGCGCTTTCTCGTATCGCGGCCAGAAATCCGGAGCGAGAAAATGACAGCATGGGTGGAATGCCATGGGATTCTCCGGAGGAAAACACTGTTCAACGTTGCGCGTGGTCCGTGCGTACACATGCCCGGCCTCGCCCACCGCCGCCATGACCGCCTCGTTGTAGGAGCCGCCCGGATAGGCAAAGCCGGTCACCGGCTGTCCAAAGAATTGTTGCAGACGGTCGCGGCCTTCCACAATGTCCCGGCGCGCGGCCTCAATCCCGATTTGTTCAAGCCGCGGATGAGTGCGGCTGTGGTTGGCGATGGTAAAGCCATCGTATACTTCCCGCATTTCGTTCCAGCCGAGCTTAACGACCTGGGCGCCTTTGTAAATCCAACTCGGCTTGCGTTGCGCCTCGTAAAGACCGGCGTTCAGGTTGAAGGTAGCCTTGGCGGCATATCGCCGGAAAATTTCTGTCAGACGCACGTCCGCAGTTACGCCGTCGTCCCAGCACTGCACCACCTTCATCACGCCCGTTGTCATGCTATCGATCGCGCATGAGCCTTGCCGCTTTAGCGGCGTAGTGTTCCATGCGTTTGTTCGATCAGTTTTTATAAATATCCCGGCGGTGGCCGATTCGCAAAATCAAGACCTCTTGTTCAAGAACGGCGAAGATAACGCGGTAGTCGCCCACACGGAGTTTCCGGAGACCGGCAAATTCACCTTTAAGAAGAAGATAATGGTCGGCTCGCGTACTCAGTTCTTTCTCGATCTTATCAAGGATACGTCTCGCCTCGGGCTTGCCAAGTCTGGATAAGTCTTTCGCGACGCTCTTCTTGTAGGTGATGTTATATGCCAAGGGACTTCCTCATTTCGCGGCTCGAAACGACCGGGTCTTTCTGGTCACGGAGGCGATCCAGTGCAATCTGGATATCGGCAAAATCATCAATATAGGATTCCAGCGCCTTCTGAACATGAAAAGAACGGGGGCGTTCGGTTTCCTCGGCAATATGGTTAAGTTCCTTGGCAATTATCTCGGGCAGCCGAATGGACACGGCAATACTCATATTTTTATCCTTTCCGTATATCACTGTAATACAGAGTATACGATGTATTCAATAATGTCAACATGACTTTTATATCTTTTGACCCAACGATGGAACTCACCTTCGTTTTGGCCGTTGCGGCCAAAACGTAAGGTGAAGCGATTGGTTCGGCAATCTTAGACTGTCAATGCTTCGACTTCAGCCGGGATTTTGCTTAAAATTACTTCTTTTAAGTCAATTTTCCGGCTGGCATTGTCAATGTCGATCCCGACAAGATTTCCATCAGCATCGTAATCCAACACAATACCTTCGGAAATTTCCCGGCTTTCAGTGCTTATCTTAGCGGATAAGTCTATGTAAAGGGAGTCTGTGTCTCGATAATAATTCAGTTTCATTGCTTGAACCTCCTGTCAGGAAATGCGTTGTGTATCGTTTTTTATCTTCCAGCGTTATCACGCGGAGAATGCGTCCTTCAAGTTCGTCAACCGTGCCCCAGAAGCGGAAACGATTGTGTTCCTGCGGCTCCATTTTCAACGGGTTTTCAATGACCCGAATACACCATTCTTTCCTGAGATACGGACGCTTCCGCAAAACTTCGTTCTCGAAATAGTCCGTAAACCCGTATTCATTCATGAAGCCATGATACATCATGGCCATCGTTGAGGAAAGTTTTATTTATACCCTGGTTCGCTCAGGCTATCTTCAAACTCAACCGTTTACCAATAGCTTCGGCAAACTTCTCTAACGTAGAGAGCCTGATATCCTCTGCGTGGTTCTCAATTCGGGAAATGGCTGATTTCTTCGTACGAAGGCGTTCCGCAAGTTCGTCTTGGGAAAGACCGGCTTCCTCGCGAGCTGTGCGGAGTATTACTCCGATCTTGAACTGCTCATATCCGGTCTCGAAGCCGTCCGCAAATGTGGGCGAACGCTTTTTACGTTTTTCAATGTATTTTTCCAGATCATCCATGACCTTGTCTCCTGCTCTTGTAGTCCGCTTTGCGTTCCTCCGCTAAACGTATCTCGGTTTGCGGTGTTTCCTGCGTTTTCTTTTGAAATGAATTTGTCAGCACGATCAACTCCCTCCCGATAAAAAAACCGAGCAGTCTGAACGTGTTGTGGCCAACGTCAACCCGGACTTCCCATATATCGTCCGTGTTGACCAGTTTCTTCAGGTAGTTGGTCGGCACACGCTCCAAGTCCCGAATCACACGCAAAACCCAGGCAATCTTTTGAACGGTCTTGTCCGGCAAGTCGTCAAGATGCTCTTTAACCGGACACCGCCCGGATAGCGCCGTGTAAAACGAGATCGCTCTCATTGCGGAAAGGTTAACATATAAGTGAACAAGGTCAATCGTATTTTTTAGAGCGAACGTTACGGCTCAGCGGGCGCGAGCTTGGAGAGCGCTACGCTGAAGCCGGTGGTTGGGAGCCTTCTTTCCTATTTCGATAGAGCTTGATTGATGCAATATGTTTCAGGTGAATTTCGTTAATCCGAATTACAAGCAGAAACAAGAGAATGGGTAGGAAAGTCTTAGAGATTCGGGAAGAGATTTCGCCGACTGCCGTTATGCCGACTACGTTCATCTGGAGTGCTATCATGTAAAAAATGGGAATGACATACAACATGAAAAAGATGAAAACAACGCCATTTGTGATCTTTTATTCCGCGTTCTTTACGCAATAGCGCATCAGCGTAGAGAATTGTTTCGTTGTCGTTCATTTTTCCTGTTCTCCCAACATAGTTTATTTGGAACAAACTCAAACTGGAAACCAAATAAGGATGTTCCAGCTTTTTGTCAGAAGTTAACGGATGACCTAGCAGTTGTCAAGCATTGAACATAAATAAGTTATGAATGGAACAAGCGGCTCGGAGAAAAGCGCGAGTTTGTCATCTTATGTCTGCGCGAGACAAATGCCGCGGGGGCTTCACTTCTTTTTCAGCAACGGGCGGATCAGAAGCCAGTAAATCCGGAATCCAAAACTGAAAACAGCGTTGATCAGCCGGCCCAAGGCAAATTCCGCCAATCCGCCGGGCAGATCAATCCGGTCGCCGCAGAGCAGAAAAGCATCGCCCGTTTTCTTGACTGATTGCACCGCTTCGCGTTTTCGCCTGATCTCCGGCAGACTGTGCAAGGCATCCAGCGTGCCTTGGCAAAAAGCGCCGAATTTTCCCTTGAAGAGAAAGAACAGCCCCGCGCAAAACTGCAAAAGAATAATCGCCGGCAAGGCCAGAAAAATCGTGCGCGCATCATAATTTTTCCAGATAAACCACCAGCGGTTCCTGGTCTGATAGCGCACCCATTTCTGATTCCTTTCCCGGCTGATGTGATAGCAAACCGCCTTGGACACGGCATAACAGGGATAACCGGCCAGAGCCAGACGGAAGGTCAGGTCGCCATCTTCCCAGCCGATGAAAAAGTCCTCGTCAAACCCCCCGACCAGGAAAACTTTGCGCCGGTCAAGCAGGACCGCGCCGGCGGAAACACAGCCGACACGCAACTGGTCCGCGGATTCCTCGCGGTTGAGCATTATTTCGCCCGCATAATGAATATAGGTGCCGTTATACTGGACTTTGTCGGGCCGGTCATAAAACCTGATCTGGCCGGTAACCGCGCCCGCCGCGGGATCAAGCTCATGCGCTTTCAGGAGGCCGGCCGCGTAATCGGGGGAAAGCACAATGTCATTATCCATGATCAGCACATAATCGCTTGAGGCCAGGCGCAAGCCTTCATTGCGCGCCGGGTTGGGACCGCGGTTGGCCGCCAGCTTCCTGACAGCCACCGCCGGAAATTCAGACTGCACAAATTCAACCGAACCGTCGCTGGAATTATTGTCCAAAAGCCTGATATCCGCCAGCCGGACGCCTTTCTGGGCAAGAATGGATTTAATCACGGCCTGCAATGTTGCGCGGCCGTTATAGTTGATGATCGCCACTGAAACTGATTTTTCCGGCGTCAAATCTGGCTCACCCATAAGAAGCAGGTTCCTTTAATTTGATTCTTGCTTTTCCGGCGCAATTTCCAGCCTGGCCGGCAGATAAAGCGCTCGCTTGCGCTGTGGCAGGTTTGAGCGCGCTTTCAGGCGGTTTTTCCATTCCGGCTTGTCAGAATAAAACAGGCCGAGATGAATCTCATACTGGCCCTCCAACGCTTTTTTCGGGACCCGGATAATATGATGCCCAACCAGATCGCGCACGTCACCCGGCGGGGAAAGAAAGTGATCATCCTGAAAAAGAATCTTCCCGCCGGGCGGTAAAAAATGCACAAAAGCTTTCGGCATATTTGTTCCGAGCCCCTCGGGCACATCCCAGAAATAGCGCGCATAAAACCTGTCCCCCGCATAAACAGGCTTGGCCGGAATTTGCAACCCAAGCAAACGAACGCCATTTTCAAAAACAGCCAGGGGTTGTCCCGCGTTGCGCTGTAATTCCGGTAATGTCACGAAAACAAATCCGGCTTTTTGAAGTTTGTCCACAATAATGGGAACCGCCGCCACAGTCGCCCGCCGGTCGGCATCCGGCCTCGTTTCCCATCCGTCATGCAGAAGAATAATGTCGCCGGAAACCGCCTGGCTCACAATGGCATCCACGAGGTCTTCAACCGGATGCGGATTCCAGTCATTGGCGTCCAGCGACCAGCCGGCCACGGCAAATCCCTGCTTCCGGCAGACCTCCTTCAATCCTACCCCGTTAATACCATATGGCGGACGCAGCCAGGTCGGCCTGACGCCCGTCATGGTTGCAATCGTCACGCTTCCGTCAACAATATCCTTTTCCATTTCCGCGGTTGTGATCTGGTCAAAACGGGAATGGCGCTGGGTATGATTGCCGATCAGGTGGCCTTCCGCAACCATGCGCTTGACAATGTCCGGATGCCGCGCCGCATTGGCGCCGATAAGAAAAAAAGTGGCTTGGACATTACGTGCATTGAGCGCGTCTAAAATCTGCTCTGTGGCTTTGCCATTGGGCCCATCGTCAAAAGTCAACGCAATCATTTTTTGGCTGTTGGGAACGAAATAAACACGCTCGCCGGGCGACAGGGTCCGTTTGACAGGTTCCAATGCCGGCCGGCAGCCGGCAATAAAAAACAGGCCGCCGGCAATTAAAAATGAAAATATATGATACCTTTTCATGATAAGTTTTTGTAACATAACAGATCACAGCCGCATCTGAAAGCAAAAACACTATGAACTGCCGTGAATAGTTACCAATAAAATAATGACATTTTCCAGTAAAAGAATATAATGATTTGCAAAAAAAGAGAATAATTACGAACTACCGGCAGGTAGATAGTTTATTTACATTTGGAGAAACATTATGAAAACATGTTTAAAAACGGAAGTATCCGACCTCAAGCAGGAAGTTTTTGGGTTACGGTCATTACTGATGGAATTACTGGATCCTGATTACGGATTGAAACTGATGCCGGAGATGAAGCAAAGAATACAAAAAGCGCGCACAAAAGGCGTATTCATCAAGGAACAGGATATCCTTAAGGCCTTGAAAACATGACCTTTGAGGTTCTATACGAACGTGGCGCTTTAAAAGACTTGAAAAGGCTTGATCGGCCAATAGCATGGCGGGTGATTGCCAAAATAAGCAATGTTGCTGAACACGGCTATGGATTCGAACCTCTGACAGATTTTCAATATGGCTGGAAAATCCGCATTGGCGATTATCGCGCATTATGCGAAGTTGATTTCAAATCGCATTTGATTAAAGTCTATGTCATTGCACATCGCCGTGAAGTCTATAAACGCCGTTAACAACGGATAAAATTTTTCCGAAATAATCATGTGGGAATATAAGGACAAAGTTCTGGACCACTTCCGCAATCCGCGGAACGTGGGCGTCATTGAAAACCCGGACGGGGTCGGCGAGGTCGGCTCCATGGCCTGCGGCGACGCCTTGAAGCTCACTTTCAAGCTGGACAGGCATAAACGCATTGCCGACGTAAAATTCCAGACCTTCGGTTGTGCCAGCGCCATTGCCTCCTCCTCCGCCCTGACGGAAATGATCAAGGGCAAAACGCTTGAGGAAGCCGAAAAAATAACGAACCAGGACATCGCCGATTTCCTCGGCGGACTGCCGGAACAAAAAATGCACTGCTCGGTCATGGGCCGCGAAGCGCTGGAACAGGCCATTCATAACTACCGCACCGGCGGCACGGCCAAAAAAATCCTGGAAGGCCGGGTGGTCTGCCATTGCTTCGGAGTTACCGAGGAGGAAATTGAACGGGTTGTCCGCGACAATCACCTCGCCACCATTGAGCAGGTCACCAATTACTGCAAGGCCGGCGGAGCCTGCGGCAAATGCCATAATGATATTGCGGCCATCATCGCCAGGGTGCGGGGTGAAAACCCCGCAAGCGCCTCGGCCCCGCCGCCAAAGCCCAAACCTTTGACCACGCTCCAGAAAATAAAACTGATTGAGGAAACGCTGGAAAAAGAAGTGCGGCCGGCCCTGCGCAAGGACGGCGGCGATATTGAGCTTATTGACGTGGCCGGCGACAAGGTGCTTGTGGCCCTGCGCGGCATGTGCGCGAACTGCCAGGTGGCGCGCTTTACCCTGAAGGATGTGGTGGAATCCAAGCTGAGGGAATTTGTATCCCCGGATATTGTCGTTGAGGAGGCCTTGCCTTGAAACAGGTTTATCTTGATAATAACGCCACGACCGCCGTCGCCCCGGAGGTGATTGAAGCCATGGCGCCGTTCTTCAAGGAGCTCTGGGGCAATCCCTCCAGCATGCATGCCTTTGGCGGCCAGGTGCGCCAGTACGTGGATAATGCCCGCCGGCAAATCGCCGATTTTCTCGGCGCCGACCGGTCGGAAATCATCTTCACCAGTTGCGGCACGGAAAGCGATAACATGGCCATCCGCGGGACCATGGAAGCCGCCGCCGGACGTCTGAATTTCATAACCACGCGCGTGGAACACCCGGCCGTGCTGGAACCGGCCCGGATGTTAAAAACCAAAGGCTATAACGTCATTGAACTGGATGTTGACTCATCCGGGCAGATTGATCTCGCCCAGCTCAAACGGGCCCTGGACTACGGGCCCGCGCTCGTCAGCATCATGTGGGCCAACAACGAAACTGGCGTCATGTTCCCCATCAGGGAAATAGCGGAAATGGTCAAGGCCGCCGGCGGCATCATGCACACCGACGCCGTCCAGGCGGTCGGAAAACTGCCGATTGATCTGCGCAGTATAAAAGTTGATCTGCTTTCGCTCTCCGGCCACAAATTGCACGCCCCAAAGGGCATTGGCGCGATCTATATCCGCCGCGGAACGCGCATCGCCCCCCTGCTGCTCGGCGGCCACCAGGAAGGCGGCAAGCGCGGCGGGACCGAAAACGTGCCTTACATTGTCGGGCTCGGCAAGGCGTGCGAACTGGCCCAGCGCAACATTTCTGAGGAAATGATCCGGGTCGCCGTTTTAAGGGACCGCCTGCAAAAGGGCATTCTGGAAAAATGCCCGGATGTCCGGGTGAACGGCGACCAGACCAGCCGCCTGCCCAACACGCTCAACATCAGTTTTCTTTATGTTGAGGGCGAATCAATCCTGTATCACCTGAGCGATCTGGGGATTGCGGCTTCTTCCGGCTCGGCCTGCACTTCCGGATCGCTGGAGCCCTCGCATGTCATCCGCGCCATGGGCGTGCCGTTCATCGCCGCCCACGGCTCCATCCGGTTCAGCCTGAGCCGGTATAACACCGACGCGGATATTGATTATGTGCTGGAACATCTGCCGCCGATTATCCGGAAATTGCGGAGCATTTCGCCCTTCGGCCGAACGTGATATTGACGAATGGGCCCAAAATCCTGTATCTTTCCCTACCTGCATACGAAATAATTAACGGAGACAAAAAATGGGTGGATTCACATTTCGCGAGATGCTTCTGAACAGCTGGCCGATTATCAGCGTCCTGGTCCTCATGTCTATTATTTCACTGACGGTCATCCTGGACCGCTTTGCCGTTTTGCGCCGGGCGCGGCTGAATGCCGCGGCCTTGGCGGCCAACCTCGGCAAAATTCTCAAGTCGCACGGCGCGGCGGCGGCGCTGGAATACTGCCAGCGCTTTTCACAGCCCGCGGCCCGCGTCATGGCGGCGGTCATCATCCGCGGCGGCCGGCGCGAGGACAAGGAACGCGCCGGACAGAACGCCCTGCAGGCCGAAGTAAACCGGCTGGAGGCCTACGTGCCGATTCTGGGAACCATCGGAAGCACGGCGCCGTTCGTCGGGCTTCTCGGAACAGTCATGGGAATCATCAAGGCGTTTCAGGATATTGCCGCCAACTCCGGCGCCGGGCCGGAAATTGTCTCCGCCGGAATAGCCGAGGCGCTGATTACCACGGCCTTCGGCCTGCTGGTCGCCATTCCCGCGGTCATGTTTTTTAATTACTGCGTGAACAAAATCCAGCGCCTTACCCAGGAAATTGACGTCGCGGTTTATGACGTGATTGAAAATCTCAGCGCCGAGACGGGGAATCCGCAATGAAGACCGCCGGACAGAGAAACGGCAAATACCAGATCATGGCGGAAATCAACATGGTCCCCATGATTGATGTGGCGCTGGTGCTTCTGATCATTTTCATGATCATGACCCCCTTCCTTATCAAGTCCCAGATCAAGATCAACCTGCCGAAGGCCAAGTCAAAGGAAACCGTCCCCCATCCCGAACAGATTCTCAACATCCAGGTGGACAGCGCCGGCTCAATTTACATTGACGGGCAATCCGTTCCCCGGGATGCGCTTGAGGGCCGCCTGCGCGCGCGCCTCAGCGACCCGCAGAATCAGCCGGTCATGATTGAGGCCGACCAGGACGTCAAATTTCAATACGTGGTCACAGTCATGGACACCGTCCGGAGAGCCGGCGTATCCAAACTGAACATAAGCGTCCGACACGAGAGAAAATCAGGCCCGGAAAACAAAAAATGATTTCGCCGGCTCCGCGGCAATATGAACAGAGAATTGAAACGCAAAGCAGTCATCAGCGTGGCTGTTCACACCGCCGTCCTGGTTTTCCTGATCATCCGCTCGCTGGTCTCATGTTACCGGATTGACACGCGCAACATCTCGCCCTTCCTTGATGTGCAGATGGGCGCACAGCCGGGCGGAGCGAGAGGCGGCGGGGCAGCGCCGGCCGTTGAAAAGGACGACGATGCTTTCCCCGAGCCCGCCAGAAAAAAAGGGGTGGAAGTCAGCAAAAAGTTGATCAAACGCCCGGTTAAAACCCCGCTTAAAAAATTGTCGGAAAGCGAAATTAAACGCATGCTCGGCGAAGGGGTCGCCTCGGCGAACACCGCCAATACCCAACCCGGCCTCGGCGGTGGCGGCGGCGGAACTTATCACCCCTACGCTCTCTATCTCAGCCAGATCCGGGCGATCATGTATGAAGCCTGGCAGCAGCCCAGCTCGCTCATCGGCAAACGGGGACTCATCACAACCGTTGAAATCCGCGTTCAGCGCGACGGCCAGATCACCGCCAAAAAAATCTCCCGGCCGGCCGGAAACGCCCTGATGGATGATTCCGTCGGCCGCGCGATTGAATCCGTCACAAAAGTTCCGGAACTGCCGCCCGGCTTCGGCGGCCTCTACAAGGACATCACCATTGATTTTGAGCTGACCGAATCAGCATTGCCGCAAAATGAATAATCATTAGAAAGGAGTTTCAAAATGTCGTTTCTAGCAGTCCAATTCAACGGCGGTTCAATCGGCAAGAAAACCAGCATGAACATTATTTTGCCGCCGGGCAAGGGCCCCTTCCCGGTCATGTATCTGCTCCACGGGCTGAGCGATGATCACACCACCTGGTCGCGCAGAACGAGCATTGAACGCTACGTCATTAACCGGAACATGATGGTCGTCATGCCCGACGGCTCCCGCAGTTTTTACTGCAACGACCTCAGGCCGGCCGGCCTGGCTTATGAAGATCATATTGTCAAGGATGTGGTCGGTTTTGTTGATACCGCTTTCAGGACCATCGCCCATCCAAAAGCCCGGGCGATTGCTGGGGTGAGCATGGGCGGTTACGGGGCATTCATGCTGGCCATGCGACACCCGGACATATTTTCCGTGGCCTGCTCGCACTCGGGGGTGATGGAATTCACCCATCAAGCGCGGCCGGACAGCGCCGGCATTCCGGCCATCGCCTGCACCCTGCCGCAGGACGGCCGCTATGATCTGTTCAAACTGGCGCAGAAGCTTGCCCGTTCGCGCCAAAGGCCGGCGTTATATTTTGACTGCGGCAAAGCCGACGGTTTTTTGAAAGACAACCGCGCCTTTTGCTCCTGGCTAAAAAAACTCGGTTTCAAACATGAATATCACGAATATGCCGGCAACCACTCCTGGGATTCCTGGGACATCCGGATTCACCAGTCACTTGCTTTTGTCCTGGCCCGGCTGAGGGATAAAAAATAAGGCTTCCTGCCGCACAGGTTTCCCGCAGTTGACTGACGAAGATGAAAGCGCGGAGCAACCTGCTGCGCCGAAGCAGCTATCTGTAACCAATTTAATTCCCATCTATATTTGTGCCAAATGGCAATCGTTCGGCGACGAGGGGAAACTAAAAAACCGGCGTAATACTTGGGGAAAGTGCATTTCAAGCGCAAGCTTGGTTATTTGTTTTACCGGATTTCCGGCAATGAGCGCCTGAATCAATTGGGCAGAAAATTTGCCAAGCTTGAGCGAGGGCTTCACCCAGCCGAGAATAGGGATGTGGATATAATCGCGGAAATTTTCCTCCAGAACACCCGCCACTATAATATCTTCCGGTATCCTGACCTTGTGCATGGCACAAAACGAGAGTAATTTAGGCATAATTAAAGGACTGGCCGACACAATCAGCGTCCTACCTTTCCCTCCAATATCATTGCGGGACAGCGGTATATCCAAGCCGGGTGCTCTGATATTAATGATTTTAAACATTTCATCGGGGACGTTTCGCTCCTTGAGTCCTGCCTTAAAGCCACTAATGCGTTCGGAGCCGATGATATTGTCCAATGCGCCCAAATACAGTATCTGGCGAAAATTACTCATTGAGTCGGCGATGACATTTGCCATTTGGAAGAAGGCGTTGAAATTATCAAAACCGATATAAGGGGCATTAACTCCGGGAACCATAATATCAACCAGCAGAAACGGCATTTCCCCGCGCTGTGACAATTTGGCGAAATAACGGACATAGGCCGGATTGTGCACATTGCTTGTCGTGGGATGGATAATAACGCCGTCAATTTTATTTTCCATGATGTTAATGGAGTCTAATTCGCGCCGAAACTGTTCCTGACCGTTGCAAAGAATCAGATGATGATTTTTTGCAGCGAGTTCTTTTTCTATCCCCTTTACCAGAAGCGCACAAAATGGATCGGTAATATCTGGGACGACAACGCCGATGATGCGGTGCGCTGTTTTACAAGGTTCTTTCCGGTTCACATAAATGCCGCTACCCCAGCGGCGCGTGACCAATTGCCGCGCTTCCAGTCTGGCGATGGCATGATCAATGGTGCTTTGGCTGACCTTAAAACTGCCCATCAGATCCCGCACAACAGGCAGTCTTTCCCCGTGGCGCATGCGCCGGATTCCGCTTTCCAGCACACGGAACACGGCCGAGTGCTTGGATTCTCCGCGGCGGACAGCGAGCCTCCCAAACCGCGCCAGATTTGTTTGCGCTTTCGTTTTCATGTAACTGATGCGATACAATACCGTATATCTCACAAAAGGCAACGGAATTAATTATAAAAAAAGATGTTGACAACCAACGGAGTCAATGATAGTGTATTGATACAAATAGAAAAACATTAGCGCGCGAACAAAGAGCAGCAGAAAGGCAACAGAAACCTATGTTCAAAAACAAGCGGGCGCGTTTCCGGAAAATGATTATTCCTTTCAAAGACGGCACAGCATACACTCAGCCTTCCGGCCCAAAGTGCAAATTCAAAACTCTTCTTCCAAAGGGTGCCTGCGGCAGTCTGGGCATAGGCCTGGTCTCCATGAAAGGCCCCACATGGAACGAGCCGGGAAAACATAAAAATTGGCATCAGGTCTACGTCGTTCTGCGCGGCAAAGGGAAAATGTTTATTGCCGGAAAAGAATATGCCGTCAAAGCGCCTTGCGTTGTCCGCATACCTTATAATACGGCGCATGCCATGCGAGCTGGCAGAGGAAATTCCGTTGAATACATTTACATCAACCAGCATCTTGACAACCTGAAAAAACGAAAATGCTAGCCAATCAATCAGACAGGAAAAGATTGGAAACCGTTTTAACCGGCGGCATCCCGGACCGCGTGCCTTATTGCGAATTTGAGGTCAGCGCCAGACATGTAAATTATGTTCTGGGAAGAGAAATCAATCTTAAGTCCACGGATTTGTCGCCGGCTGATTATGTGGAGTTTACCAAACGAATCGGCTGTGACTTCCTTTATTACAACTATTTGTGGGAGTTGGGCCGGGTTTATCAGAGCGATGCCCGCGGACAAAGGCATTATAGCGGCGGCTCAATCAAACGCGCATCCGATCTTGACAAAATAACCCGGCCGGACATTACCGCGGCGCTGAAAAGAATCAAGAAGCTTGCCGAATATTGTGAGACAAATAACCTTGGTTTGATCCTGGGTTTTTCCCCTCCTTATAAAACCGCCCTACATGCCGTGGGACACGAAGATTTTTTCATAAAAACCTGCACGGAAAAACGATTTATCCTGAAATTGCAGGAAATTATCATGCACTATGCCTCGGAAATCCTGCGTGATTTTTTAAATTATCCGATAAGCGCGTTTTTTGTTCACGGCGATGTGTGCTACAAAACAGGGCCGATGCTTAACCCAGCCATGACAAGGGAGTTATGGCTGGAATCAACAAAGGAATTTATCAAACCAGTCAAGAAAAATGGGAAGCCGGTTATTCTCCACATGGACGGCAATTTTTCGCCGATTATTGACATGATTCTGGAAATTGAACCGGACGCGATTCATCCGTTTGAGCCATGCGGCCGCATGGATATTTACGCGTTTAAACGGCTTTACGGCAAACGAATTACTGTTATCGGAAACATTGACTTGACCGGCGCCCTATGTTTCGGAACACCGGCACAGGTTACGGAGGCAGTAAAGACTCATATTGAAAACTTGGCGCCGGGCGGCCGTTATATGTGCGGCTCCAGCCATGAAATCACCGCGGACGTGCCCTTGGAAAACTTTACGGCGCTGATAGAGTCGGTGAGCAAATTCGGAAAATACTGAAAGGGATTATTATGAACCGATTCAAGGGAGTCATTCCGGCGCTTTTCACGCCTTTTGACGGGGCCAACCGGCTCAATTGCGATGTTCTCCCAAAATTCCTCGGATTTCTCAAACAATGCGGCGCTGGAGGATTTTTTGTCTGCGGCAGTTCAGGCGAAGGATTGTTACTAAACATATCGGAAAGGAAAAGGATGGCGGAAGCTGTGGTCAAAGAAATAGCCGGCGAACTGCCGGTTGTCGTCCATGTCGGCGCCATGAATCAGAGCGAAGCGGTAGAACTGGCGAAACACGCTGGAAAAATCAAAGCCCAGGGTGTTTCCGCGGTGATTCCCTTTTACTATGATTATTCCCTGAAGAATATAATGCGCTACTATGAGGCAATTGCCAAGGCGTCAGACCTGCCGGTCATTGTCTACTATTTATCTCAAACCGGCAGCACTATATTTTCCGACATGGGAAAAGTTGTGGAAAACATTCTGGCCCTGAAAAACATCTACGGTATAAAATTCACCGCAGGCAACCTGCACATGTTCCAAACAATTAAGATATTGTCCGGTAAAAAATTAAGATTTTATGGCGGACAGGACCAGCTTGCCCTGCAGTTTCTGGCCACGGGCGTGGACGGGATCATCGGCCTCAATTACAATTATCTGCCGGAAATTTTTGCGAAAATTTACCGTGAATATCAGTCCGGTTATATTCAGAAAGCCGTGCAAACCCAGGAACAGATTACCAAGCTGTTATTTTACGAATTCAGGCAGTTTAACCGCATGACGTTGGGCAAAACGGTCTTGAAACTGAGGGGCATCAACATCGGAAGCTGCCGTCCCCCTTTGGGCGCCCTCGCCCCGAAAGAAATCATCTGGGTCGCAAAAAAGCTTTCAAGCATGCAGCGCGCTTTGGAATTTAACCCTGAATATTGCCTTAAAACCGGGAAAACAATAAGAGACGGAAGATGACCTCGCGCGAAAGACTGCTAACCTGTCTAAGGGGCAAAATGCCGGATTGCGTGCCGGTATGTCCTGATATTTCCAATATGGTGCCTTGCCGTTTTACCGGCAAGCCATTCTGGGATATTTACGTCTATCAGGACCCGCCTTTATGGAAAGCCTATATTGACGCCGTGAAATATTTTGACATTGACGGCGGTTTTGAGCTTTATTCATGGGGCGATCTTTTCGGCGATCAACCGGAATGGGAGCGGAGAATCGTGAAACGGAACCGGGACGGCAGTTTTGTGACCCAGAATTACTGCCCCGAAACAAACGAATGGAGCAAATATGTTGAAGTGCATACCCGCGATAATCCTCCGGCGGCCTGGGTATTGCCGGAGCAGGTTGGATTGCCAAAGGTCCCGGGCAAATGGGAAATCATTACCGGCGTAAAGGAATGGCCAAAGGGATTGGAATTGTGGAGGTTGATAAAAAAGGAAATGGGCGAACATGGTGTTATCGGCATGCCGAGCGGCGGAACCACCTGCCTGGTCAGCGGCCCGGATGATATTTACGCTTATTATGAGGATCCCCGGCCTTTTTATGAGCGCCGTGAAAAATCCCTGGTCCGCGTGGAAACTGTAATAAATCGGATCGCAAAACTGGATGAAAAACCTGATTTTCTTTTTTGCGGCTGTTCGGGCTCATTGATATGGCAGACACCGGAGATGTTCAGGGAATTATCATTGCCGGTATTGAAGAAGGCAACCGAAATGGCTTACGAACTCGGCATTCCAACGCATGTGCATTCATGCGGTCCGGAAAAGGAACTTGCGAGGATGGCGGCAGCAGAGACAAAATTGACGGTCATAGATCCTTTGGAAGCACCGCCCATGGGTGACTGCGACCTTGCAGAATTAAAACGGCTATACGGCGGCAAAATTGTCTTGAAGGGAAATTTACATACCACGGAAATAATGCTGAGGGGGACCGCGGAAACGGTGCGCTTGGCCGCGCGCCGGGCGATTGACGACGCCGCCAAAGGGGGCAGATTCATTCTTTCCACCGGCGATCAATGCGGCCGCGATACACCGGATGGAAACATCCGAGCGCTGGTGGATACTGCCAGGACTTATGGACAATATTGACTGTTGCAAGGGTATTCCGACGATAACGGGAAATTGATATCATGACAATAAATGGAAAAGTAAAAACACTATACATGGCGGTTTATTTCTCTTTCATCATTTCCTGTTTCGCGCAGACAACATATTACCATAACAATTTTGAAGAAAAAAATGACCTGATCCCCCGGCTTGACTCTTCAAAAGTCAAACTGGACGCCATCGGACTCTCCGACAATGATCCGCATGGCGGCCGGAAATGCGGCCGGATGGCGTTTGACTTTTTGAATACTATCGGCGGCGCGGACGTAAAATCTTATCGCGGCTCCGCAAATGCAACTTTTACTCTCAAACTGCCGGTTCCCGTGGAATTGGAAACCGGAAAGGAATACGCGGCATCCGCCGCCCTGAAAATTTCCAACAGCAATAATCTGAACCTGAGGATCAGTTATGACGTTTCCTGGAGCCTTGAAATTCCGGGGGAAGGAAAAAAAATAAAAGGCATGGCCGCCGTTCAGGAAAAAATTCGTTCCGGCCGGGACGAATGGCTCGTCTTCCAGCTTCCCGACGAGATGAGCGCATTGATCCGGGAAGATTTGCCGGAATATGGTCTGCCATCCGACACAAATGCCAAAATAACAGTGGACGGGTTGGAAATAATGGTCATATGCAAAGGCAGGGGCGGAAACGGTCTGACGGTTTATGTGGATGACGTTTCTTTGCGCGAAGCCGACGAAACGGACCGCGAATATTGGCTTAAAATGCGGAAACCGGTGGATTTTACCATGCGCGCCTATCCGCAGGTTGAAAATTTCTGCCCATGGGGCGCATGCGGCGGTCTTGCCCAGCATGATGATTTCCTAAACATATCCAAGCAATTACTCATGGATTTATCAGCTCGTATGCTGGCCGAACTGGGAATGAACACGTCGTTATACGGCGTGTATGAATTTTATCCGGATTCAACCATGGAGGAAGAGAGCCGCTTGGGACAATTGCTGGATTTTTGCGCTCAAAACGATCTCAAGGTCATACCGAAAACATATCTCCTTGACAACTATCATCATGTTTCACGCGCGCAAAGCGAGGACGCCATAAAACGGATTGTGAGCCGTTATCGCCATCATCCGGCGCTCCTGGCATGGTGGATGATTGATGAGCCGGAACCCGACTTGGAATCCCTGCGTGATTACTGGGTGTGTGGCAAGGAACGATTTGAATCCCTGGATGATAATCACCCTGCCATGGGCGCCGCCTGCACCCGTAAAGCGGTCAAGATGTACGCGCCTTATATGCAAGTGGTTGTAATTGACTGTTACCCATTGCGGGGCACGACAAATAATCCTTCCGGTTCGGCTCTGCAAGTGGCGTATTGGGCCGAATTGGCGTGGAAATACGGTGCGCGGCGGATATGGGCCGTTCCCCAGGCCTTTGGCGGAGATTATGGGCCATGGCGCGCTCCTACACGGGAGGAACTGCGCTTGATGACTTATCTAAACCTTTCCCGCGGCGTGACGGGATTTATGTATTACCCTTGGACGCCCGGTATGATGGACGTCTGTTATTTCCTGACCGACCTTGGCGAAGAGGTACGAAAATTGTCCGAAATCGTGCCGGCAATGTGTCCGCTTTTTCTTGACGTAAAATGGAACCCCAAAACCTCGGCGCACGTGGAATGCGGGCAGTTGGAAGGCCGGCCGGTCTTTGAGGTGTCCGAGTTGAATGGGCACGATTATGACCTCGTGGTGATATGCAATCTGGACACGAAATGCGCGCGCAAGGGAAAAATAATTTTGCCAGCGGGGATGAGATGGCCGGCGTATGACCTTATGAAACTGCGCAGGCTTGGCGGGGAGCGGAACATTTCATTGGAGCTGGAGCCCGGCGGGTGCGCGGTATTTTTGCTGGGTAATGATAATACCTTTGAAAAAGCCAGGGCGAAAATATTGGCCGGCAAATTGGCGGTGGAAAAACGGCGCCTTGCCGGTCTGGCAAAGGAAGCCGAGGCAAACGGAATCAATACCAAGGGCATCATGTCCGGGATCAATGCGATCACCGGCAAAGGCCGGACCGGGCGGTGGCGGGATGCTCCGGCTGTGCGCCGGTTAATGATTGCGTTAAAAATCGCAAAGAAACAGGACCAGGCAGAATTGGCGCTGAAAAAAACACTGGAAGCCGAGGAGAAGCTAAACCTGGCCCTGCGTGGAATTCCATCCTATTCCGCGTGCTGGCCGGCGTTTGAAAAAGGCAGCCGGATATTGAGCAAAACACACGCCAAAATGATGAATGAGTGGATACCGCGAAAATACCCAGACTACCGCTCATTTGACATGCGGCCGGCTCTTGCGAAGGATACGGAATATCAAAAATATTTTGCCGTCTTTCAAAAACTATGCAACATTCAGCATTTTATCCGTTATCTGCTTCTGACCGGCCGGACAAACGATGAACTAGTCAAAGAAAGCGGTGAATTTTTAACACGGGCCGAAACGCTTGAGAAGGCCGTTGAAAATTTCGTGGACGGTTCAGAACCGTTGAACATAGACATGGAAAGCATCACACGGCAGTATAAACGCATGCGAAATACAATTGAAAACAAATAAAGCTGGCGCAGGAGGGAACTGATCATGCAAATAGGAGCCCAATATTATCGGCCGCCGTTTCCGGAAGAACGGCACTGGGAAACAGATTTAAAAAACATCCGGGCGGCCGGATTCAACATATTGCAGCTTTGGGTGTTATGGGGATGGATTGAAGCCCGGCCCGGAACTTATGATTTCTCCGACTACGACCGGCTCATTGAACGGGCGAATAAAAACGGGCTCAAGGTGGTTTTGAGCGCAATTGCGGAAGTACAGCCCCACTGGATTCACCGCGAAATTCCGGGCTCGGAAATGTTGAACCATCTTGGCCAGAAGGTTGTTTCCACCAATCGGAACGAATGCCATTTCGGGATCAGCCCCGGCGGATGCTTTGACCATCCGGCAGTATGGAAACGGATGCAGGAATTTTTCAGGGCGGTGGTCGGCCGTTACAAGGATGCGCCGAATTTATACGGCTGGGATGCTTGGAACGAATTGCGCTGGAACGTGCATGCACAGGGGCTGGTGTGTTTTTGCGAACATTCCCTGAAATATTTTCATGCCTGGCTGGATAACCGCTATGGCGGCCTGGATGGACTGAATCAGGCATGGCAGAGGCGTTATATCAGCTGGGACGATGTCGCTCCCGGCTGGGCGCCCAACCGGCCGTTCACCGAGACGGTGGCTTTTCAACATTTTCTGACGGCACGGGCAAATGAACACGGCCGCAAGCGGTATGAAATCATTAAATCCCTTGACACAGCCCACCCGATTACCATGCACGGCGGCGCGCCAAGCCCATATTACTGCGGAGGAGAATGGTGCGGGCAAATAATCACCCCCCTTGATCGCGGCAATGACTGGGATATGGCGCCGTATTTGGACGGCATCGGCTGTTCCAGCTTTCCAAAACATGGCGGACAAACCTGGGTTGACTTTGCCGCGCGCATGGAAATCATCCGGTCCGCGGCAGGCAAAAAGAAATTGTGGCTGAGCGAATTGCAGGGCGGACGCGCCGGTCAAGGGTTTGAACAGCAAGCGCCGGTGCAAGCCATTGAACAGCAGCATTGGCTTTGGAACGCCATGGCGGTCGGCGCGGAAGCGGTCCTGTTCTGGTGCTGGAAGGACGAAGTGTTTACAACCGAGGCGGGCGGATTCGGCATCACCGGCCTTGATGGTTATGCAATGGAGCGGCTGGCGGCTTTCAAATCAACGGCCGGCATACTGGAAAAGCACGGGAACATCCTGGATAAATACCGGCCCGCTGAACCGGAAACGGGCATTTTTTTCAGTCCGCAATCGGAATATCTCCACTGGTGCCATAACAAAAAAAGCGAGAGATATTTGCACGCTCTGCTGGGATATGGCAAGGCGCTGATCAGAAAAAATATTCCTTTTGAAATGATTGAAGAGGAGCATTTGGAGGGATTAAAACGCCTTAAAATTTTACTCATGCCCCGCTCCCTGGCGGTAGATGACAGGACCGCCGCAAAATTGCTGGATTACGTTTCCGAGGGAGGCGCGTTGGCCGTGGAATCGGAATGCGGGGCGTTTGACTCGCGCGGAATCTATCGTTATCCGGCGGACCGGTTTCTGAACAGGGTTGGCATTTGCGAAACAGGGCGCCGCACCGTGGATGGAGAAATCTTCAAATTCAAGGCGACGCTTGGCAAACGGCGGTTTGAACTGGCCGGAACGCAGTGGGTAACGCCGTATAGAATGACTGGCGGACAAAAATGGGCCGGATATGGAGAAGATATTTTGGCCGGCGAAGTCGCTGTCGGAAAAGGGCGGATAATTCTTCTTGGAACCTATCTCGGCGAAACATATTTCAGGAAATGCTCAGCCGGCCTGGAAGATTTTTTAAAAAAACTTTGCGAAGATTCGGACTGCAGTCCGCGCGCATCGGTTATCGGGAACCGCAGGGATAATTTTTACATACGCGCCGGCATAAGCGGAAATAAACGTGTATTTTTTGTCTTTTGCATGGGCAGCGAAAAAACGGCCGTGATTAAAATACACGGGAACCACCCTGCGCCCATTGTCTTGCGGGATTTAATATCAGACAAAACAGTAAAAGGAGTGATGAATCAACGCACAAGCGAAGTTGCCTTCAAGTTCCATATTCCAAAAGAACGCCTCCTTGTGCTTATGGAAGGGGGATAAACAACATGAACACGAACAATACGGTCGTATTGCGTTTCTCAGCCGCTTATATGGCATTTCTGGTAGTCACATCCGCCTACTCCGCCACAAACTACGTGTCGCTGTCCGGCACAAATAATTATCCCTATACCGACTGGGCTGGCGCGGCCACGCAAATTCAATGGGCGGTGGATGCGGCCTCTGACGGGAACACCGTGCTGGTGTCAAACGGAACGTATTATCTGACCAATCAAATATCCGTGACCAAGGCGATCACCCTCCAGAGCGTCAATGGCCGCGATGCCACGATTGTGGACGGCAATTATCCGAATGTTACCACCCGGTGCGTTTATATCAGGCTGACAGCGCCGTCAAAGGCAACATTTGCCGGCTTTACAGTCCGAAACGGTTATACCAACAACAGCGAAGGCGGCGGCATTCGCTGCTACAATGGCTATGTCCAGAACTGCCGGATATCTGCCAATACCTGCTCAAATAGCTATGGAGGAGGCATCTGGGTGGCTTACGGCACAGTTTCAAATTGTGAAATTATCGGGAACTCCAACATAAATTATCACGGCGGGGGAACTTGCGGCGAAATTGACGCATCAATCGTTAACTGTGTTATTGTCAGCAACACAGTTACCAATACCCTGGCACAGGAGGCGCGCGCCGGCGGCATAATGGCGAATGGAAGCGCTGTTATTGTTGACCAATGCAACATTCGCGACAACCTGGTTTCAACTGCTGCTGGGAATGCTTTGGGCGGCGGCGTGGAGTTAAGGTCCGGCGCCGTATTGCGCAATTCGTTCGTCTATTCCAACCGCGCCAAAAAAGGAGCCGGTATTTTCGTCTATTATTCCTGGGGAAAAATTCAGAATTGTACGGTGGTCAGCAATGCCGCCAGCGTAGCCGGCGGAGGAATCACCATTGCCTGCGCCGCGACAAGCACCACTTATGTGGAAAACACAATCAGCTTTTTAAACACCGTGCCTGCGGGGGAGACAACCTCCAACATATACTCTTATCTTACTGAAACATACACCGGCACATATAACATCGTCAACAGCTGTATCGCGCCCACCAAAGACTTCAAGACCAACGGAATCGTCGGATATTATTACGCCGGCAACACCGATGCCGATCCCCGGTTTGCGAATATTGACAATAATAATTTTCGTCTTGGACAAAACTCTCCCTGCATAAATTCCGGCACGAATCAGGACTGGATGACGAACGCCGTTGATCTGGATGGAAGAACGCGCATCCGTTACGGGGTGGTGGACATGGGCGCGTTTGAAAGGATCAACAGCGGCACAATCTACTTGGCACATTAGGGCTTTAGCCATTAAAAACACGAGGAGATAGCCATGAATTAGGGAGAAACATATGCAAAAAAGCAAACCCGACCTGACTCAGTCCCAATTATTCATCAATGATACGTGGATTGAAGACAGTATCCGTGTCCAACGCGTGTTTCACCAGCCGAAAAAAACCGCTAAACCTGTCTTGGAGCCGGACCGTCCCTATGAAGAGGCCTGCGTTGCCTATGGAACCGTGCTTTGCAGGAATAATTTATTTCATCTCTGGTACATAACCTGGTCGCGCAATTCGCCGCTGAAAGTCTGCTATGCCGTCAGCCGGGACGGGATCAGCTTTGAAAAACCTGATTTGAATCTTTATGATTTTGAAGGTTCAAAAAAAAATAATATTTGCCTCATGCTTGACGCCCCGTCTTTTATTGACGGGATATCAGTTATTGAAGATTTTGACGATGCCGCATGGCCGCTTAAAGCCGTTTTCTACCAGCATGTGCCTGGTAAAAAAGAATTGAGCGGGCTGGCGGCCTGCCGCTCAAACGATGGCATTCGTTGGGACCTGACGCCGGGACTTGTTTTGCCCGGATATGGCGACCGCACTAATGCCGCGGCCGTAAAAATCAACGGTAAATTTGTTGTTTTGACGCGTATCCCCGACAATCCCTATGGTTGCCGGATGGTCTGGCGTCTGGAAAGCGAAGATTTGGTCCATTGGTCAAAACCGGAACCGATTCTCAGGCCGGATATTGAAGATGATGCCGCGCTTGAAATTTACTCCTCAACCGCGTTTAAATATGAAAGCCTGTATCTTGGATTCGCCGAACGCATGCATATGCGCCCTGACAAACTAGACAGCGAACTAATTTATAGTCAAGATAGTTTCACCTGGAAACGCGTCCGCCCGCGGAATTCATTTATTTCTTGGGGATCGCCGGGGATGTTTGACAACATCTGGCTAAGCATGCTCTCCAATGGTCCGATTGTTTATAAAAACAATTTGTGGTTTTATTATTCCGGACGTTCAGCCGCTCATCATGCTCCCTATCCGTTGAATTATGGCGCGATAGGACTCGCAATTCTTAGACCTGATGGATTTGCATCGCTATTTAACGGACATGGCGAGGGATGGCTGGCAACTCCGCCGTTGGAATGGCCGGGAAAGGAACTGATGATCAACGCCGACCCGCGCCGCGAGTTAAGTTCACATCCGCGTTGCGCTGACTGCCAGGGAAGCATCCAGGTAGAAGTGCGCAATGCTGAAAACAGGACTTTATCAGGATACGGACGGAATGATTGCCTCCCGGTCGGAAACACGATGGACTGTTCCATGAGCCGGACGTCGGTCTTATGGAATGGAAATAAAAGCTTGCGGACGCTGGCGGGACAAACAGTGCGGCTGGTTTTTTACCTGCGGGATGCCCATCTTTATTCATTTGCCGCCGGTGACGGGAAATAGAATCCGATTTTAGCCGGAGCGTCCGTTTTCTTCCTCCGGGGTTAACAGCAGGGAGCGGGCCGTATCGCTGAGGCGGCCTTCTATTTTCTCCAGCAGTTTGGCCTCCAGGGCGTCGCGCCGCTGAATGCGCTCCGTGGCAGAAAGTTTTGCGACATCAATGAAGCCGGCCGCCGCCTGTTCATGTCCGCCGGCCGAACCTTCCTCGCGGCCGATCAGGGAGCGCAGCAGCCGGCCGCAATGCAGGCTTGATAACTCACTGCGGATGGAAATAATCAGGCGGTCTTCAATGAATCCGGTGCAAAAGGTCCACATAATGCGCTCCATGCGCAGCAGTAAATCGGATATTTCCGCGACGATTTCCGGCTGTTTCACATTCGCCAGATGGGTCCACGCCACCCGTCCGTAAGTCTGCGCGTTGGCCACGGCTTCGGCCAGGTAACTGTAATAAGCCCGCGGCACCGGCGCGTTTTTAATCTGGCCCAGTATTTTTATATTGCATTGACTCAATAAAAGGGTGTAGGCGCGTATATCGCGCTCCGTGGCATGGCGGACAAAATCAAATGTTTCCGTGGTGATGGCATAAGCCATGATGGCGGCCAGCCATTTCGGAATCTGAATGCCGGCCGCCTGCAGGCATTCCCAGAGGCGGGTGCTGGTGGCGCCAAAAGCGGGATTGATGTCAATCACCATGTTGGCCGGCGCCTTGTATCGGCCGTGATGATGATGGTCAAAGACCGCAATCGGCCTGATCGCCGCCGGCACGGTCACATTGCCGCTCCAGGGCGCGGTGTCAACAAATATCGCCGGACATTTCTCCCGGCCGGGATGCCATTGTTGGGCCGGCATAAGGCCGTATTTGAAATGCCGCAGAATTTCCCGGTTCTCCGCCCGCGAAACAATTCCGCTGAAAACGATTTTCCCGCGCAGATTGTGGCGCTTGGCCAGCAGTAAATGAATGGCCGCCGCGGAAGCCAGGGCGTCCGGGTCGGGATAATCGTGCGGAACAATCAAAACCTGCCCGCGCTGCGGCAAAACTTTGGCCAGTTCCGCAAGCAATTGCCCGAGTTCATTATTGACTGCTTCTTTATTATTTACCGCTTCGCTCATAACGTTTTTTAGAATCCGCGCCGGCGGCCGCAAACCTTCCCATATTTTGCGGAACACAAAACAGCGCTGAATTGCGCATATCAATTGTTCAGGGAAATAGGCTGACCGCCTGCGTTTTAATCAGCCTGAATAATCACAAGCTATTTAAGCAGGATGCCGATAACGACTCCGGTCAGGGTGAA
>Ga0209749_1001131_pt1 | contig 26313 bp, 21 predicted proteins | sample EPASupsiteSAE347_FD_187267 | JGI IMG/M metagenome (GOLD analysis project Ga0209749, IMG submission 187267) | Bioremediated contaminated groundwater from EPA Superfund site, New Mexico - Sample SAE3-47 (SPAdes) (version 2) | ecosystem: Environmental > Aquatic > Deep subsurface > Groundwater >...
CTGCGCGCGGATAATGTCAGCTACCGGGAACTGGCCGAGGTGACCGCCCGCGGCGGCCAGTCGCTGGCCCAGGTCATCCGGCTCGAGGGCGACCGCGTGGCCTTGCAGGTCTTTGCCGGCACGCGCGGGATAACGACCGACGCGGAAGCAGTCTTCCTGGGCCACCCCATGCAAACGGCTTTTTCGCCGGCGCTTCTGGGCCGGATATTTACCGGGAGCGGCGCACCCCGCGACAAGGGTCCCGTGATCACTGAGAATCCCATACCCATTGGCGGACCGTCAGTGAACCCGGCCAGGCGCATTATTCCCCATCGCATGATCCGCACGGGCATTCCAATGATTGACGTGTTCAACACGCTGGTCGAGTCGCAGAAACTACCGATCTTTTCCGTGGCGGGCGAGCCCTATAATCCGCTCCTGGCGCGCATCGCCCTGCAGGCGGAAGTGGACATTATCATCCTGGGCGGCATGGGATTGAAATATGACGACTATCTATTCTTCCGCGACACCCTGGAGGGGCACGGCGCTTTGAGTCGCGCGATCCTGTTCATTCACACTGCGGCTGACCCAACCGTGGAATGCCTGATGACGCCGGACATTGCCCTGGCGGTGGCCGAGCAATTCGCCCTGCAGGGCAAGCGCGTCCTGGTCCTGCTGACCGATATGACCAACTTTGCGGATGCCCTCAAGGAAATCGCCATCACCATGGAGCAGGTGCCTTCCAACCGCGGCTATCCCGGCGATCTCTACAGCCAATTGGCGGCCCGCTATGAAAAGGCCGTGGATTTCGAGGGGGCGGGTTCCATCACCATCCTGGCGGCGACCACCATGCCGGGCGATGACGTCACCCATCCGGTGCCGGACAACACCGGCTATATCACGGAAGGCCAGTTCTATCTGCGCAACGGGCACATTGAACCGTTTGGTTCATTGAGCCGCCTGAAGCAATTAGTCAACAAGGATACGCGCAAGGATCACCGCACGATCATGAACTCGATGATCCAGCTTTACGCCGCCTACAAGGAAAGCCAGGAAAAGCGCTCCATGGGCTTTCGCATGAGCGCCTGGGACCAAAGCCTGTTAAAATACGGTGCGCGCTTTGAAAAGGAGATGATGGACCTCAACGTCAATATTCCGTTGGAAAAAGCGCTGGACTTAGGCTGGGCCATCATGGCCGATTGCTTCGAGCCGGCTGAAACTGGTATTCCGACCCAGTTGGTTGACGAGTTTTGGCCGAAACAGGCGCGTGGAGCGTAAAGCGTTGAGCGTAGAATGTAGAGCGTGGAGCGTTCAGGCGTTCTTCCGACGCTTCACGTTCCACGCTTAACGGTGTTTAGCCATGCCCAAGATCAAACATACCAAGAGCGAGCTCAAGAACCAGCGCGATGACCTGCACCGGTATGAACGGTTCCTGCCGACCCTCGAGCTCAAGAAACAGCAATTGCAGATCGAGGTCCGCAAGCTGAACGCTGCCCTTGAAGCCAACCGGGCGGAGGAAGCCGGCCTGCGCGCCGAACTGGATGGCTGGATCCGGCTTTTCGCGGAGCCCTTCGAGCTCGGCGCGATGCTGCGACTTAAAGAAGTCCGCCGCCTCTCCGGTAATATTGCCGGCGTGGCCATTCCCATTTTCCAGGAAGCCGTTTTTGAGCGCGCGCCGCTGGACCTGTTCCAGACCCCGCCCTGGCTGGACGATGGCCTGGCCATGCTGGAGCGTCTGGTGCGGCTCAAGGTGGCACAGGCAATCATGGCAACGCAAGAGCGCCTGCTGGGCGAGGAACTGCGCGCGACCACCCAGCGGGTCAACCTGTTCGAAAAAGTTAAAATCCCCGAGTGCACGGACAATATCCGTGTCATTCGTATCTTCCTGGGCGATGAGCAGACGGCGGCCGTTGCGCGTGCCAAGCTGGCCAAGGGCAAGGCCATGGCGGAAGAGAGGGTGGCATGATCGTGCCCATGAAAAAAATCACGCTCCTGGCCCTCAAGGCGCACCAGGCCGAGACCATCTTGCAACTGCGCTCGCTGGGCGTCCTGCACATCCGGCACCTGACGCTGAGCGATACCGTGGAATTGGAAGAAGCCCGTGAGCACCTGGCGCATGCGCACAACGCGCTGGCCGTTTTACCCCCGCCGCATGATGGCGTGCGTCCGTCCGGCCAGACGGCGGAGGCACTGATGGCTACCGCGTGGAAGCTGATTCACCGGCGCAAGGCGTTGACCGACCGGCGCGAACAACTTCTGCTGGAGGAAAAAAAGCTGGAGCCCTTTGGCGAGTTTGAACCAGCGGCCTTGCGGGCCTTGAAAGCGCGTGGCATCCATGTGCGCTTGTATTTTGCGCCGCCGAAAAAACCCGTGCTTGCGCCGGAAGGAGCCGTGGTGCGTATCCTCCGCCGGACCAAACGCGGGACCTGGTTCGCCGTGATTTCCCATGAGGCCGTCCCGGTGGCCGCGGAAGAGCAGGCGCTTCCGGATACATCGCTTGCCCGGATCCAGCGTGAACTGGCCGATGGGGATCGTGAGCTTGCGGGTATTGGCAAGGAATTCGAGCGGCTCAGCGCCGACCGCTCGGTGATCGCCCAACGGGTGAGCCACATGGAGGAGCAGGTAAAATTTATGGAAGTCCAGGCCGGCATGGGCGCGAATGGGCCGGTCGTCTATCTCCAGGGCTTTTGTCCGGAATTCAGTGTGCAAAATATTCGGGACCAGGCCCGCGTAAGTGGCTGGGGCCTGCTGATCGAGGAGCCGGTTGAGTCCGACCCCGTGCCGACCCTGATTGAAAACGCCTGGTGGGCGCGTCCCGTCAAGGCGGTTTTTGACCTGCTGGGCATCCTGCCCGGTTACCGGGAGATGGATGTCAGCGTCGTGTTCCTCGTTTTTTTCAGCGTGTTTTTTGCCATACTTATCGGCGATGCCGGCTATGGCCTGCTGTTTCTGGGTTTGACGGCGCTTATGCGCTGGAAGTGGAAAGCGGCGCCGAGCAACCTGCTCCCGCTCCTGGGGATTCTGAGCGTGGCCACGATAATCTGGGGGATCTTGACCGGCTCGTATTTCGGCATCCAGAACCTGCCGGCGCCCCTTCGGCAGTGGAAAGTCGAATGGTTAGGGCATGAAGCCAACCTTGAAAACCTGTGTTTTTTCCTGGGTGCGGTGCACCTGACGGTGGCGCATGCCTGGAATATGATCCGCCAACGGCACAGCGTGACGGCCATCGGGCAGGCGGGCTGGATCGGCCTGGCCTGGACCATGTATTTTGCGGCCTGCTATTTTGTGCTGGGGCATGCCATGCCAAGCTTCGTATCATGGCTGTTCGGCGCGAGCCTCGTGGCCGTGACGGTGTTCATGACGCCCTTGCATCTGCTCAAAAAGGAATGGCCGGGCTTTTTTGTCCTGCCGTTCACGGTAATCGGGAACTTTGGCGACGTAGTTTCCTATATGCGGCTCTATCTTGTGGGCAGTGCCTCCGCGACGCTTGTCCTGGCTTTCAATGAATTGGCGGTGGGCAAGGGTATTCACAGTGTCTGGGCGGGGCTGGCCGCGGCGCTGATTATCTTTGCGGTCCATGTGCTGAACATCGCTCTGGGCGCGCTGGCCGTTCTCGTGCACGGTGTACGACTGAATGCGCTTGAATTCTCCAGCCATCTTGGTATTCAATGGTCGGGAATTAAATATGCGCCCTTTGCGACAACGGCGGAAGACTATTAACGCAAAGAAGACAACAATAGGGAGAATGTTATGACACCGGAACAAATTGTATCGCTTGGCAAACTGGGCGGAGCGGCCATGCTGGGGCTATCCGCCATGGGTTCGGCCTTGGGCGCCGGGGCGGCCTCGCTGGCGGCCATCGGCGCGTGGAAAAAGTGTTATGCGCAGAACAAGCTGGCCCCATTCATGCTGGTGGCCTTTATCGGTGCGCCGCTCTCGCAGACCATTTACGGGTTTATTGTCATGTTGCAGATCGTGGCTGCGGCGTCCAAGGGCGTGCCTTGGGAAGGCTTGGTGGGCATCGGCATATTCGGCGGGTTTGCGATGGGATTCTCGGCCTGGCTGCAGGGCCGGGCCGGCGCGGCCGCTTCCGATGCGTTGGCTGAAACCGGGCAGGGCACGGCCAATTATTTCATGGCCCTGGGCATCATCGAGACCGTGGCCCTGTTCACGCTGGCGTTCATCCTGAAGGCCATATAGTCGAATAGCTAAGGTTCATGCAGATGAATTTAGGTTGCACGTATTCGGGATTCCCGCTTTCGCGGGAATGACAGAAGGGGTAGACGTTGATTGTCATTCCCGACCTGATCGGGAATCCAGGATTTGTGTTGCTGCCTTTGGCGGCCTGATTTACGCTTGCCTGCTCATTCGCTTAAACCGTCGGCAGCGGATACCGGCGGTTTTAAGTAGGCGCGCGGCCTGCGCGCCGAACCGGTAGGGCGATTCGAACACCACTTCCTTGATCCCGGCGGTCACGATCATCGTGGCGCAGAGCAGGCAGGGGCTGTCCGTGCAGTACAGGGTGGCTCCCCGCAGGGCCACGCCGTAGCAGGCCGCCTGGATGATGGCGTTTTCCTCGGCGTGCGCGCAGATGCAGTCGCCCAGGCGCTCGCCGGAGGGCGCATTGCTGGCGCAGCGGGGGCACCCGCCCTCGAAGCAGTTTCGTATGCCGCTGGGCGTGCCGTTATAACCCGTGGAGATGATGCGCCGGTCCTTGACAATGAGGGCTGCCACGTCGCGTCGGCAACAGTTGCTCCGGCGCTTGACCACCTGGGCAATGTCCATGAAGTACGTGTCCCAGTCGGGGCGGGTCTTGGTAGTTTTTTTCATAATCGCAGGATAGACTGCAGGGCATTTCCGATCAAGGCCATAATGTTTCCCAATGACTTATTGCGGAGAAGCTGTGAAAAAATTAACCCGGACGCCGCGTGAGGTCATTTAACCTACAGTTCCCCCTTGTTTTTGAGGGTCGTTGTAGGCCCGGTGACCACACCGGGCGATTTTTTCACAGCTTCTGAGGTTGCCAGAAACGCGTTTCGTCCTTGACAATCGGCATCGAAAGATGAGAATCAATTATGGTATGGAAATCAAACCCCATAATTTCTGGTATGCGGTGAACAACACCGAAGTGGTGGTGATGCCGACCAATTATCTGGAGACGTTCGGCGCCACCCGCCTGCATTACCACCTGGTGAGCGAGCTGATGGATTCCGTCAATCGCATCCGGGTCCGGGAAGGCACCATTCAGTCGCGTCAGCCGCAGATCATTACGCCGTCCTGCTATGCCAGTGAAATGCTGGAAGGATTCGGCGAACAGGCCGGCCAGTATATCGAATGGCTGCGGGAGCACGCCAAGGACCTGCGCGTGCTGGAGTATGGCTTCAAGGTGCAAAAAACCGAGATCAGCGAACAGGTGGTCACCGGCAACGTGGCCGAAATCCTCGATCAGGTGAAAAAAAACGCCCAGGAAAAGAAGGATCCGCTGACAGGTGTCATTCTCGGCGTGGACGATCCGTGGGACGTCTGCCTGCTGAAATTCATGGTGGATGTCATTCGCCAATCCATACCGCGCAACGTCCAGGACCTTAACCGTCATCGGCTCTGGGAGGATGCCAACGGCGTGCCCAAGGGAGTGCGCGCCGATATCGAGGGCCACTTCCTGATGGCCAGCCGCGATCCGGCGCTGGTCAAGCCGTTGGGTATCAAACTGCGCCGGTACGGGCTGTTTGAGGAATACGAAGACCGCTTTTTTGCCCTCGTTCGCCAGCAGGCGAAATGATCGCATCATTTTGCCCGTGAACTACGTTTCCCTTATTCCTGTCGAGCGGAGCGCGACATCACCATCATGGCCACTATCGCCAGCGTCAGCACCAGGATCCCGAACACGATGTAGCTGGTGAGAAAAACGTGATAAACCCGCATATCTCCCGCAAAGTACTGCTCACCGAAAAGCAGTCCCCAGCGATATGTGAAGATATAGGCTGTCACCAAACCCGTCCGGGTGATGCGGAACAGCAGGCAGATCGTCAGCAGGGCGAGTAAAACAATCGCTTCCATGCCCGGAATGGAGATCATGGCATGACTCAAACCGCTGGCTTGATACCACTGCCACCCTTGATGGAACATAAAATAAAGCCACCCTGTTATGGCCGGGCTGACTTCGCCGGCGTGAGTTCGAAAGTTTCCGTCATGTGATGCAGGAGCTTGCCGTCCTGGTCCCGCAGCGTGGCATCAATTGTATAAGTACCCGGCGCCAGTGCATCGGTGCTTTGTGTAAAACGATCCACGGCCTGCGCTTTCGAGCCTTCGACGATGAAATTCCAGACGTTCGTGTGGCTGATAAAGATTTCGCCTTTCCGAACGGCATGTTCCACGCGGCATTCCATCGGCCTGGGCAGGTCGTTGCACACCCACAGGCGATAGACCAGCGGCTGGCCGGTCGTCAGCTTGCGGTTCGGCGTCTCGATGATGACGGCGCGCGTGGCATCGGCAAAGCGTACGCCCAGGAATGCCGGGTACGCGCCGCCCTGTTTCTGCACGGCCTCGAACCACCAGCCGGGCGCGTCCCCGGCACGCGGATCGCGAGGCGGTGCATTTGTCGCGGCCGGCAAACCAATGAACCCCGGGATGCTCAGGTTGGTGGTGACCGGTTGCGGTTCGGCGGCCGGTGTTGAGACCGATGCCGTGGCGGCCTGATCGGTGGGCGCGTCAGTTGACGCCGGAGCGGTCGTCACCGCCGGAGCGGTCGTCACCGCCGGAGCGGTTGTCACCGCCGGAGCGGTCGTAACTGCGGAAGAGGTTGTCTCCGTGCCGGCCGTGTTCGTTGCGGCGCTTGTTTCCATGGCGGTGGTCACTGCAGTTTCCGCCGCCGCCGCCGGGGCAGCCTCCTGGGCGGTGACAGGAGCAAACAGGGTGAGCCATCCCACGCCAAGCACACCGACCATTATTGTGCGCCAGGAATTGGTCATAATTGGCATTAACGCACGACCCTCTTGATGCCGGTGACGTCGCTGTTAATCGTGGCCACGATCTTCTTGATGGTGGCCACTTCGCTCTTGAAGTTGATCACGTCGTTCTTGATGGTGGCCACGTCGTTCTTGAAGCTGTCCGCCTCAGTCTTGAAAATGGTCACAGTGTTCTTAAAGTTTTTCAGGTCGCCTTCAAAGTCGGACGAACTGCTCTTGATGCTGGCCATGTCGCTTTTGATGCTGGCCGTATCGCCGGCCATGGCGCTTTTGAAGCCGGCTACATCGCCCTTGATGGCGGCTGTATCGCTCTTGGTAGTGGCCGCGTCGCCCTTCAAGCCGTCCACGTCGGTCTTGATGCCGGTGACATCGGTCTTGATGCCGGTGACGTCGGTCTTGATGCCGGCCACGTCGGTCTTGATGCCGGCCGCGACGTTCTTAGCTACACCCAATTCCCGAAAAATCATTACATTCATTGCCAGGCTGGCCGCCAATAAAATCATGCCAAGACTGACGCACACAATCAAACCGATCTGTTTCGAGTTTGCCATAGTTGCCATCCTTTCGTTTAGGTTTGCAAAATCATGCCAAAATCGCTCAACGGGTGCAATACTTTTTGAATCAGGTTTCGCAACATTCTGCGCCGACGGACAATCTTATTTGTAGCCGCGATCGATGAAAAGCGGATTCGGAACATCCGGGGTCGGCGACCCCGACTACAGAATAAGTCGTCCCGCTCTCGCCTGGGCGCTCGCCTCGGCGAAGCCTGGGTAGCGCTCCGGCGTAGCCTGGTCGGGGCCTATTTCAGCCCGAACATCTTTTCCTTGAGATCGAGATAATAGAGGTAATCTTGCGGCTTGATGTTGGGCGGACAGCGGTGATCGCAGAAGGGTATGTAACCGCCCCGTTGCACCAGCGGCACGAGGGTCTTCAGATAGGCCTTGATGGCTTTGGGGCCCTTGGCCAGCTCGATTTTGTCCACGCCGCCCATGATATGCAGTTCCTTGCCGTATTCCTTCAGCAGTTCCGCCGGGTGCGCACAGCCGTTGACTTCGAACGGGAAGAGGCAGTTGATGCCGCCTTCCAGAAAATAGGGCAGGATCGGCCGCACATCCCCGTCGCAGTCGCTATACCAGAGGTCAATGCCGGCGGCATGCAGTTTTTTGCTGAGGCGCTTATAGCGGGGCATAACCACGTTTTTAAAGAAATCCACGGAGACGATCGGGCCGTTCTTGAAGCAGATGTCCTCCCAGTTCAAGGCGTAATCGAAATCCATGTGCGGCAATACCTGGTCCAGATAATCCTCAACAAGCACGCAACTGGTTTCGACCATATCTTCGACCATTTCCGGGTAATCGTAGGTGGCATAAGCCAGGCCCTCGAAGGTCAACAGGTTGCGAATCTTGCCGATCATGGAACCGCAATTGACACCCAGGGGATAATCCCGGGTGGGCGGATGCAATTGCTTGAGACTGGCAATATCCACCTTGCGGTCGGGATCGTCCCGGCGCAGGCGTTCGGCCTTGCACCGTTTCCAATCCTCGGGAGTCACGATGGAAGCTTTGATGTAATGCGGAATCGTGTCGTGCCCGTCCTTGGGGGACTCGGCCAGCAGGCCCTCGCTGTTCATCAGGATGCGGGTAGTGGCAGTTTCGGAAACGATGCCTTGTGGAAATCCGGGATTCAGCCAGACCGTCCCGCCCGTTACCCGGATCGGATCGAAATTGAAGAAAATATCGGCCTCTACATTATTCGTGACGTGGTTTTCCACGAAAAGCGGCCATTGATGGAAGTTTTCTTCCCAGTAGCCGAATTCCATGTTGAAACAGCGGTCCACCGATTGATAGTGCATTTGCCGATTGAAGCGTTCGCGGGCGGTCAAGGTTCCCTTCCATGGCGGACGGCAAGGGGTAATGGCCATATCCAAGTCCTTTCGTGATGGGGCATTATGCGTTAATAGTTGTAGTTGCCGTTCGCCAACCACATCTACACCATCGGATAGCTTAGACATTATTCCTTACTAATCAATATTTATCCGTTTGAACTGCGGCAGGTGGGCCTTGTTCTTATTCAACATGGCCTGGACCATGCGTTTGATCTCGGCCAGGGACAGCACCGCCGCCGAGAGCGGATCGTAAGCGATCGCGTGGAACACCTTCCGCGGGTTGCCGGTCACGGCCGCGGCCACCGCCATTTCCTCCACGGCGATGCTGACGTTGTTCAAGGCCGCCAGTTGCGGCGGCAGCTCGCCGACAAAAACCGGGTGGAAGCCCTGGCGGTCCGCGAAAACGGGCGCTTCCACGCACGCGTTCGCCGGCAGGTTCGGGATGATCCCGGTGTTGGGCACGTTGCCGTTGAACTGGAACACCTCGCCGCCCATGCGGGCGTTGATGATGGAGGCGGCGTATTCGTGGCCGCGCTTGAGATTCAGCGGCTTGGGATTGTCAAGCCATTGGCGGAATTCCTTTTTCCAGGTTGATTTCCGGCGCTGATATTCTTTCAGAATATAAGCATGGCGCCCCGGGTTCCAGCCGGTGCCGCGCGTACAGTATTTTTTTATCAGGTCCGGGCGCTTGCGGAACCACCAGGAATATTCGGAATTGTGGCCGCTCGACTCGGTCACGTAGTAATCCAGGTGCAGGAACATTTCGTTGCGCACCTGCTCTTCGTTGCGGATCCTGGGATTCTTCAAAATGGCCTTGCGGATCAGCGGATAGGCGTTGCGGCCTTTCCAATCGAATTTCAGATACCAGGCCTGGTGATTGATCCCGGCGCAGACGTAGTCCACCTGATCGGCGCTCGCGCCGATCCATCTGGCAAGCATCAGGGCCGTGCCCTGCACGCTGTGGCACAGGCCGGTGACCCGGACCTTTGTCTGGCTTTGCATCGCCCGGCACAGCATGGCCATGGGATTGGTGTAATTGAGCAAAATCGCGCGCGGGCAGACCTGTTCGATGTCGCGGCAAATGGAGAGCATGACCGGGATGGTACGGAGCGCCCGGAACACGCCGGAAACACTGCGCGTGTCGCCGATGTTTGTGTCAATCCCGAATTGCTTGGGAATCGTAATGTCGTATTGCCACACGTTCACGTCGCCGGCCAGGATCGTGCAGATCACGGCATCGGCGCCCTCGAGGGCTTCGCGCCGGTTCGTCGTGGCCACGATCTTGGCGGGGTAACGACCCTCGCGGACAATCCGTTCCACGGCCTGCCGGATGTAATTTAAGCGCTCACGATCGACATCCATGAGCGCCAGCGTGGCATTCTGCAGGCGCGGAAACGTGAGCAAATCCCGCACCAGTCCGCGTGTGAACCCGAAACTGCCCGCTCCAATAAACGCAATCCTTGCCATGTTTATTTTTCCTTTCTGTTGATTGAGGCCGTGTTAAATCGCAAAGCGCGCATCGTATATAATTACCGATTTGAACTTGGATGCATTTAATCAATTGACATAAAAATAGCATTTATTTACTTGATTTCAATGACCAATAGTTGATATTAGTTACCATATTGTGATGGAGAATCTTTGCGGCCGAAATGAAGCGCGGTGGGTAAGGGAAAACCTGGGGGATTATGGCAAAAAAGGCGAAAGCAATCCAATCGGCCGCAGAAACACCTTGCTGCGGTCGTGTTCCGGAGTCGCATGAGTTTGGGCGCCGGTCAACTCGGTTATGGGGGGTGCGATTCCAAACCGTACAGCCCATGGAAGTCTTTCCGCAACTGCAGGTGATTGTCGCCGAGCGCCAGACCGATCCGGCCTATCATTATCGCGGCAGCCTCCGCTCCTCGGAGCGGAATTGTCTGTTCAAGTTCACCTTGGCCGGCGAAGGCCGGTTTCAAGTCGGCCGAAAAAAATATTGTCTTCCGGCCGGACACGGGTTCCTGTGCGAGATAAACGATCCGGCCACTTCCTATTATTATCCCGAAAATGGCCGCGTACCGTGGGAGTTCGTGTATCTCTCTTTTATCGGCCCGGCTGCCACGGCCATGACCGGTGCGTTTGTGCGCCGGTATGGGCCGGTTTTCCGGCTGCCGCCGGATATCGGCTTTATTTCGGAAATCATGGCGTGGCGAAGGCACGACAAGAACGAAATGCGCATTACGCCGGCGGAAGGCGCGCGGGTTATCGCCGGTCTGTTTGCCGCTTTATCGCAAAGCAAGGTAAATCTGGATCGATCCGATACCGGCTTTGCCTTGGTACAGGAAACGCGTCAACTGATTCGCAAATATTTGCATCAGTTCTGCAATGTCAAGTTTTTGGCCGCGCAACTTGGCGTATCCCGCGAACATTTGAGCCGGGTATTCAAGCAACAGACCGCGCAAACTCCTTATCAATATCTGCAACGGCAAAAAATGCTCGAGGCCTGTCGTCTGCTCAAGGAAACGCGGCTGATTCAAAAAGAGATTGCCGCCAGAGTGGGATACAACGTGCCGGCGCATTTTACGCGCGCCTTCACGCGGATCATGCGCCTGACGCCCAGCAGATTCCGCACGGTGGGAACGATCCCGGCCCAATGATCTTTAGTAACTTAAATTTGGTGTACCGCTAAAAATAACAAGAAATTCACCACAGAGGCCACTGAGGCACGGAGGTTTGGATAAGAAGAGGTGGGTTAAATTGGTTTAGCCGGACGGCTAAACCAATTTAAACCCGACTTGTCATTGGAGTAAGATGAGAGCTTTAATTTGTCTCCCTGTATTTCTCCAAGCCAAGCCAGTTTTTTCATCCCGATTCCATCGGGATGAAAAAATCTCCTCTTGCTCTATCTCCGTGCCTCGGTGAACTCCGTGGTTAAAATCTTTGGGTTGCGGGCATTAGCCCGCGTTGGTTTGGGCACATCGGGACGGCCTGGCGGCAGGCGGTGAAATACCTTTTCTTCATTTCCCCGCCAACAACCGATTGATGGAAGCCGCGGCGCGGCGGCCTTCGCCCATGGCCAGGATGACCGTGGCGGCCCCCAGCACGATGTCACCCCCGGCATAGACGCGGTCTAACGACGTCTTGCCGTCCGCATTCACGACGATGTGGCCCCATTTGTCCGTTTCAAGTCCGGTGGTGGTCTGCTTGATCAGGGGATTGGATTCGTTGCCGATGGCCACGATCACCGTATCCACCGGCATGATAAACTCACTGCCGGTAATTTCCACCGGCCGGCGCCGGCCCGAGGTATCGGGCTCGCCGAGCTGGTATTTCAGGCATTCCATGCCGGTCACACAGCCCTGCTCGTTGCCCAGGATGCGCTTGGCGTTCTGGAGCAGGTGGAACACGATGCCTTCCTCCTTGGCGTGGGCCACTTCCTCCACCCGGGCGGGCATTTCCACTTCCGTGCGCCGATAGACCAGACGCACCTCTTCCGCGCCCAGGCGCACCGCCATGCGCGCCGAGTCCATGGCGACATTCCCGCCGCCCAGCACGGCCACCTTGTGCGACCGGAAGATGGGTGTCTGGGCATGGCCGAAATCATAGGCCCGCATCAGGTTAGTGCGAGTCAGGTATTCGTTGGCCGAGAACACGCCCACCAGGTTTTCGCCCTCGATGTTCATGAACTTCGGCAGGCCCGCGCCGGTGCCGATGAAGATGGCGTCGAACCCATCCTTGTCCAGCAAATCCTGGAGGGCGCGCGTCCGGCCAACCACAAAATTGGTGACCAGCTTGACGCCCATGGCCGTGAGCGTGTCGATTTCCTTCTGCACAATGAGCTTGGGCAACCGGAATTCGGGGATGCCGTAAACCATGACGCCGCCGGGCTTGTGAAAGGCCTCGAACAGGGTGACCGCATGACCTTCGCGCCGCGTATCCGCGGCCACGGTTATGCCGGCCGGACCGCTCCCGATCACGGCCACTTTCTTGCCCGTGGATGGTTTGACCGGTGGAATGTCCGGGGTGCCCTGCGCGCGTTCCCAGTCGGCCGCAAAACGCTCCAGCCGGCCGATGGACACGGCCTGGCCGACATCCTTGAGCGTGCGGCCTACCGTGCAGGGCGCCTGGCATTGCACCTCCTGCGGGCACACGCGCCCGCAGACCGAGGGAAGCAGGCTGTTAAGTTTTATAATATCGATGGCTTGCTTGACGTGGTCTTCGGCCATCGCGCGCACGAAGGCGGGGATATCGATCCGCACCGGACAACCCTCGATACAAGGCGCGTTCTTGCACTGTAAACAGCGCAGGGCTTCCAGGCGCGCCTGCTCCGGCGAATAGCCCTGGGCCACTTCCTCGATGTTGCCGCGGCGCACGGCGGGGTCCTGCGCCGGCATTGCCTGTACGGGAATCTTCAGGCGGTCCTTGGGTTTGAGCGGTTCGGTCCGCGCCGCGATTTCCTGCAGGCGTTGCGCGGCCTCGGCGGCCAATTGTTCCTTGGTCGGATGCGTGTTCATGGTTGCTGTGTAGCGAAATGTTTTCCAATGCGAGCTATGCCCGCAATCCAAATGTCTCGAATTCGGTTCGAAAAAAGCGGCGGCGATCTTGGGCCGCCTGTTGGCTTGCGCCACTCGTGCATACACAAGTATAGCACTACGTGCCGCGCGCCAACATTCGGTCCAAGCTTGCCTTGTTTTTGCGAATCCGCCTCCGGCGGAAACCGAATTCGACCCACGGACGCATCGGGCTCCGCGCCGCGCGCCGCCCGAATAAAACACTAAACTATCCTTTATCCGTCGTCTGCCGTCTGTCATCTGCCGTCCGTCGTCTGTCTTCTATTGCCTGTTCCAACCGGCATTGTTCGCGGGCCTCATCCTCCTGCTTTTTATAAGCCCGCATACGCTTCATCATGTTATCGAAATCCACCTTATGCCCGTCGAATTCCGGTCCATCCACGCAGACAAAACGTGTCTGGCCGCCGACGGTGACCCGGCACCCGCCGCACATACCCGTGCCGTCCACCATGATCGTGTTGAGCGACACGACCGTGGGGACGCCGAACGGGCGCGTGGTTTCCGCGCAGAACTTCATCATGATGGGCGGTCCGATGGCTACGGCCAGGTCCGGCTTTGGCGTGCGCTCGCACAATTCCTTCAGGGGCGCGGTAACGAGCGCCTTGCGCCCGTAAGACCCGTCATCCGTGCAGATAATCAACTCATCCGCCAGGGCCCGCATGCGATCCTCGAGGATCAGCAGATGTTTCGTGCGCGCGCCCATGATGACGATAACCTTGTTGCCGGCGCGCTTCATGCCTTGGGCAATGGGATACATGGGCGCCACGCCGATTCCACCGCCGATACAGACGACCGTACCGAAGGCCTCGATGTGCGTCGGCCGCCCTAACGGGCCTACCAGGTTTTCGATCGCGTCGCCCTCCCGCAGGGCGGCCAGGCGATTGGTGGTGAGGCCGACGACCTGGAAAACAATCGTGATCGAGCCTTCCTTTGGATCGGCATCGGCGATGGTCAGCGGGATACGTTCGCCGAATTTACTGTCGAGCTGGACGATCACGAACTGACCCGGCTTGTGCTCTTCCGCGATCAGCGGCGCGGCCAGCCGCATGAGCACGACGTCGTCGGAGAGCTGTTCCCTGTGAAGAATCGAATGCATCGTGCCTTTCCGGTGTCACTGGTCGAAGCGAAATTCGTGGCATTTAATTAAACCAGGATGTGATTGTCAATGACAAACAGCCCCGCTCCGCGCGTGCGGATCGGGGGCTGTCGTCTTCCGCTTGCATTTTCTGTAAATGGGTGTATGGTAATGACCCGTGCTGTTGACCGGGATTTTTCACACCAAGCTGAAATATCCCGGTTAAACGGCCATTACACAGGCATAGGGAGAACATCAGATGAAAATCTATTTGAACGGCAAGTTAGTGCCCGAAAAAGACGCCAAAATATCCGTGTTCGACCACGGTTTGCTGTATGGGGACGGTGTGTTCGAGGGGATTCGCACTTACAATGGGCGGGTCTTCATGCTCGAGGCCCATATTGACCGCCTGTATCGTTCGGCCAAGGCCATTGCGCTCGAAATCCCCATGAGCAAAAAAAATATGAGCGCCGCCGTGGTCAAGACTTGCAAGGCCAATAATACCATGAACGGTTACGTGCGCCTGGTGGTGACGCGCGGGGTGGGCACGCTGGGGCTCAACCCCTATACCTGCCAGAAGGGGCAGGTGTTCATCATCGCCGCCAAGATCCAGCTCTATCCGCAGGAACTGTACGCGCATGGCCTGCAGGTGGTGACATCGGGCACGCTCCGGAACCACACGGAATCCCTGAGCCCCAGCGTCAAGAGCCTGAACTACTTGAACAACATTATGGCCAAGATCGAGGCCATCAATGCCGGCGTGGAAGAGGTTGTCATGCTCAATCCGCAGGGCTTCGTGGCCGAGGCGTCCGGCGACAACATCTTCATCGTCAAGGGCAACCAGTTGGTGACGCCGCCCATCAGTTGCGGCGCTCTCGAAGGCATCACCCGGGATGTCGTCATGGAACTGGCTAGGCAGGACGGCATGGACGTGCGCGAGTGCGTGCTGACCCGCTACGATCTGTATAACGCGGACGAAATGTTTCTGACCGGGACGGCCGCGGAAATAATCAGTGTGATCGATATGGATCGGCGCATCATCGGATCCGGCAAGCCCGGAACGAAGACGCTGGCGCTGACCGCGCGGTTCCGGGCGTTCGCCGCCCAGAACGGCACGCCGATCGTCTAAATGCAGAATGCAGAATGAAGAAGGCAGAATGTTCGGAAGGTAAGCGACAGACGATTGAGGCGGGAAGACAGATGACAAGAACCAAGAACGAAGAACTGTTTGCTGGTTTCTGCATTCTGCATTCTTCATTCTGCATTTCTTGGGAAGTGGCGTCATGATGTGCGAAACATGCGGCAAGAAGATGGCAACCGTGCACTGGACGGAGATGGTGAACGATGCCGTCAAAAAAATGCACCTTTGCGAGGCCTGCGCCGCCGCCAAGGGGCTGGATGTCAATAATCCGGCGGCCTTTTCGGACGTTATGCTCGGGCTGGGGGCGCAGAAGGAGTCTGCAGCGAAAGAAAGGGACGTGGCCTGTGCGCTCTGCCACATGCGGATCGCGGACTTCAAGAAAACATCGCGCCTGGGATGCCAGGCCTGTTACGACACGTTTGCCGAAGAATTAAAGCCCCTGCTGGATGCCATGCACAAGGGCAACCAGCATGTGGGCAAAGTGCCGGCGCATCGAGACGCCAAAGAAGGGGCCAAAGCCGGTTTGCTTCCGTCTTTGGCTGTCTTGCGCCAGAAATTGGAGACGGCCGTTGCCGCCGAACAGTACGAGGAAGCGGCCCGCTTGCGGGACCAGATTCAGCAGTGCGTGAAAAAAGTCCCCTCGGCGCGCTCCCGGACCGCCAAGGAAAAAGAATGAAAGTTGTCGATGAGTTGCTCAAGAACCCCGGCGCATGGCTGAAAGTCGGCGCTCCCCCGGGCGTCATGGTCAGCAGCCGGGTGCGGCTGGCCCGCAACCTGGAAGGCGTAGCTTTCCCGGGCTGGGCCGGCGAGGAGGAGTCCCTGCGTCTCTGGCAGGGCCTGCGTCCGATCTTGGAAGCCCTGCCGGGATGTGTGGCGCCGGTCGCTTTGGAAATGGAAGGCCTGAACCGGGTAGATAAGGAAATCCTGGTTGAACGCCATCTCATCAGCCGCGATCTGGCGGAGAAGGGACGGGGTAGTGGGCTGGTTTTCAAGGCCGATGAGACCGTGGCCATCATGGTCAACGAGGAGGACCACATCCGCATGCAGGTCATGTCGCCCGGATTGAACTTGCGCGGATTGTGGCATACGATTGACGGCATTGATAACGACTTGGAGCGGCAGGTGCGGTACGCGTTTTCGACGCGGATGGGGTACCTGACGGCCTGTCCGACCAACGTCGGCACCGGCATGCGTGCGAGCGTCATGTTGCATTTGCCGGGCCTGGTGCTGATGAACGAGATCAACCCGATTATCAAGGGGGTCAACAAGATCGGCCTGGCTGTGCGGGGGTTATGGGGTGAAGGCACGGACGCGGCGGGCAACATGTTCCAGATTTCCAACCAGACCACGCTTGGCGAAAAAGAGGAGACTATTGTCAGCCGGTTGGAACAGATTGTCCTGGAAATCGAGGAGCACGAGAAGCATGCGAAAGCGCGGCTGATCCAGCAAAAGGAAATTTCGTTGAGGGATCACGTGGGACGGGCCTGTGGGATTTTAACCCATGCCTGCCTGTTGAACTCCAAGGAAACGCTGGATATGTTGTCCGCCCTGCGGCTGGGGATCGAGCTGGGACTGTTGCGGGAATGGTCCGCGTCCATGATTGACGAACTGTTCCTGCTGATTCAGCCGGGCCACCTGCAGAAGGTGGAGGGCAAAGTCATCGGCGCCGAGAAACGCGACCTGGCCCGCGCCCGGCTGATCCGCGCGCGGCTGACGGCGAAGCACTGAAGAAGGCTGTAGACTGTAGGCTGAAGACTGAAAATTATGTGGAAGGCTATGGACCGTAGACTGAATTCTAGTCCACAGTCCACGGTCTACGGTCCGGGTAAAGGGGGAGTCATGAACGAATTTACGCCGCGCGCCCAACAGGTGATCCAGTTGGCGCGCAAGGAAGCGGAGCGGTTCAATCACCCGTATATCGGCACCGAGCATCTCCTGCTCAGCCTGATTGCGCTGGGGGAGGGTGTGGCTGTTTCGGTGCTCGAAAAAATGGGTGTGGACCTGGATATCCTGCGGATAGAGGTCGAGAAAGCGGTCGGCCAGGGGCCGGAAACCCAGGTGATCGGCGCCCTGCCCATGACGCCGCGGGCCAAAAAAGTGCTGGCCCTGGCGAAGGCCGAAGCCCAGGCGCTCAACCACGGCTACGTCGGCACGGAACACATCCTGCTGGGCCTTCTGCGCGAAGAGGAAGGCGTCGCCGCGCGCGTGCTGAAAAACCTGAACGTGGATATCGAGCGCGCGCGGCTCGAGGTGCTGAAGGAATTGGACCCCAATTTCGATCCCGGGCAGGAGGCCGCGGCAATGGCCGACCAGCCCGCGCAAAGTGTGGCGGCGGGCGCCAAGCCTCAATCCGTCAAGACCCCGGCCTTGAAAGCGTTCGGCCGGAACCTGACGGAATTGGCCCGCCAGGGGAAACTGGACCCGGTGATCGGCCGTTCCGAGGAAACGAAACGTGTCATCCAGATTCTCTGCCGGCGCACGAAAAACAATCCTGTCCTGCTGGGCGAAGCGGGTGTCGGCAAAACCGCCATCGTGGAGGGCCTGGCCCAGATGATTGCCGACGGCGAGGTGCCCGAACTGCTGGTCGGCAAGGAGGTCGTCGTGCTCGATATGGCGCTCATGGTGGCGGGCACCAAGTACCGCGGCCAGTTCGAGGAAAGGATCAAGGCGGTGATGGATGAAATGCGCCGCGTGAAAAACGTCATCCTCTTTATGGACGAACTGCACACCATTGTGGGGGCGGGCTCCGCCGAAGGCGCCATGGATGCCTCCAACATCATCAAGCCGGCGCTGTCCCGCGGCGAACTGCAGTGCGTCGGCGCCACCACCATGAACGAGTATCGCAAGTACATCGAAAAGGACTCCGCCCTGGAGCGGCGCTTTCAGACGGTCATTGTGGATGAGCCCACCGTGGAGGAAACCATCCAGATTCTCAAGGGCCTGCGGCCGCGCTACGAGGCGCACCACAAGGTCCAGTTCACCGATGCCGCCCTGGAAGCCGCCGCCCGGCTCTCCGACCGCTACATCACCGGCCGCTTTCTGCCGGATAAGGCCATCGACGTGCTTGACGAAGCCGGCGCCAAGGTCCACATCGCGCTGATGACCCGTCCGCCGAAGTTGAAAAAGGCGGATAAAAAAATAGCCGAGCTCAAGCAACACAAGGAAGAAGCCATCCGCACCCAGCAGTTTGAAGAAGCCGCCAAGTGGCGCGACCAGGAGCGCGTGGAAAGGGAAAAATTCGACAAGGTCATTGCCAAGTGGCGCCAGACCCAGGATAAGAAAGTCCAGGCCCTGAAGGAGCCCGAGATCATGGCCGTCATCTCGCGCTGGACCGGCGTGCCGTTGACGCGGCTGGACGAAAGCGAAACCAAACGTCTCCTGAACATGGAGAATGAATTGACGAAATCCATCATCGGCCAGGCCGAAGCGGTGGCCGCCATTTCCCGGGCCTTGCGGCGCTCGCGCGCCGATCTTAAGGATCCCCGGCGGCCGATCGGTTCATTCATTTTTCTCGGTCCCACCGGCGTGGGCAAGACCCTGCTGGCCAAGGTCCTGGCCGAATATATGTTCAACGACCGCGACGCCCTGATCCAACTCGACATGTCCGAATACATGGATAAGTTCATGGTTTCACGCATGGTCGGCTCGCCGCCCGGCTACATCGGGCACGAGGAAGGCGGGCAGTTGACCGAAAAAGTCCGGCGCAAGCCATATTCCGTGGTCCTGTTCGATGAAATCGAAAAGGCCCACGCGGATGTCATGGATATCCTGCTTCAGATCCTGGAGGAGGGTATGCTGACCGACAGCTTGGGCCGGCGGGTCAGTTTCCGGAATACGGTTATCATCATGACGTCCAATTTGGGTTCCAAGTTTGCCAAGGGCACAGGCGGCCTGGGCTTCGGGAGCGGCACGGCCGCCGCCCATGTGGAGGGGCTGAAGACCCAGATGCTGGATGAAGCCAAGCGCGTGTTCAAGCCGGAGCTCTTCAATCGCATGGACGATGTGATCGTGTTCCGGCCGTTGAACCGTGACGATGTGGGGCAGATTCTGGAGCTGGAAATGAAACAGGTCCGCGAACGCATGGCGGCGAAGCATATCGAAATCCGGTTGAGTCCGGAAGCGAAAGCTTTCCTGATGGAAAAGGGGTTCGACGAAACTTACGGGGCGCGGCCTCTGCGCCGGGCGATCGAAAAATATGTGCAGGACCCGCTGGCCGAGGATATCCTGTCCGGCCGCCTGGGCGCCGCGCAAAGCGTCGAAGTGCAACGCGCGGGAGACAAACTGGTTTTTGTTCCGGTGGCCATGCCCGCCCTGGCGGAAATGCAGAATGCAGAATGAAGAATGTGGAAGAAAGAAGTCAGAGATCAGCGGTCAGTAATCAAACAACGGATGGCAGACAGCATAAAAGAAACAAACGTCCAACATCGGACAACCAACATTGAATGAAGAACAGCGGAAAAACTAAGAACCAGGAACCAAGAACTATTGGCTGACCTTTGACCTCTGACTTCTGATCTCTGACCTCTGGATTTCCCCATGATTGCCATCATTCGCTCCTTATCATGGTTATGCGCGCGCTTTTCGCGCGTCCAGGTTCAGCGCGCGGGGCGCGCCCTCGGGTGGTTGCTGGGATCCGGCTTTCGTTTCCGCCGCGACGAGGTCCAGGCCACCATTCAGCGTTGTTTCCCCGAAAAATCGCCGGCGGACGTGCGTGCCGTGGCCGACGCCATGTACCGGCACTTGGGAACTTTCCTGATCGAAAGCCTGCGCACCGGCCACATGGACTTGGCTGCCCTGGACGAAGAAGTTGATTTTTCCGGGTTTGAAAAGGGCATGCAGATCCTGGGCCAGGGCCGGGGGCTCATCGTGCTGACAGCGCATGCCGGCAATTTCGAACTGCTCGCCATGATGGCGGCGCTCAAGGGCGCGCCGTTGACGGTGATCACGAAGGCGCTGAAACCAAAATGGCTTAATGACTGGTGGGTCGAAACTCGCGGCAAGTTCGGCGTCAAGATGTTGCCGGCGCGCCACTCCTATCGTTATTGCCGCGAGGCGTTAAAAAACAACGGGGTCCTGGGCTTTATCCTCGATCAGAACATGAAGCGCAATCGCGGCATTTTTGTGGATTATTTTGGGCGCCCGGCCTGCACCTCGCCCGGCCTCGCGCTCCTGAGCGCGCAAACTCTCTCCCCGGTTTTACCGGTATTCATGCTCCGCGAACCCGATGGCCGGCACCGGGTCCACGTCTTCGATCCCCTGCCGCCGCCGGCGAGCGCGGACAAGGAGGCCATTCGCCAGGCCACCCAGGCCTACACGACCATCATCGAACGATTCGTCCGGGCCCACCCGGACCAGTGGATCTGGCTGCACCGGCGCTGGCGCACCCAGCCCTTAGTACCTGATACATGAGAAAGCGCTATCAAAAACAAGAAGTTGTTAAAGCAAGATATGATTCACCACGGAGCAGGACACAAATGCACGCAACGATTGGTCGGAAGAGAACATGTGAGGAGTCCTTTCTCTGCGCCTCCGTGTCTCCGTGGTAAGGCTTGTTTTGGCTGGGTTGAGGGCATAGCCTGCGTTAGGATGGACGAAATTCGCCGGAGAAATAATCCCCATTTATTTTATTGCATTCTCGCGGATATTCGACTTTAATCAATCAATTACCAGTGCCAATCATTTCAACAGGACAGGAGAAAAGGTTCATGAAAAAGTTTTACTGCGGTAGCGGCGTCATGATGGCGGCGGCGGTCGGTCTGATGATGTCCGCTTCGGCCTTCGGCCAAACCCCCGCGTCCGCCGCGGAAGATATTCCGCCGTGGTATGTGAGTGTCGGCGGCGGTTACATTAAGTTCGAAGGTGATGAAGCCGTAAAAGGAAGCGGGTTCATCCAATTAAAATTGGGTTACGATTATCACCCCCGCTGGTCGTTTGAAGGATCCTTGCTTGTGTATCCGGAACTCAAGCGCAATGATGTCTATGATTACGATACGGGCGAACCCGTGCTCCGGCCGGGTCTTGACGCTGATTCTACGTTCGCGTTGGGCATTGCCGGAGACGCTTTATTCCACCTGATCGCGACCGAAGACCGGCACTGGGATCCCTATTTGGTATTGGGCGTGGGCGTACTGTATTTGCAACACGAGAATGTGCAATGGCCGCGGTTCGATCCTAATGTGCGGTATGGCGCCGGCTTGGCCTATCATATTAACCCGGAGTGGGCGATCCGCCTTGATGTGATTGGAGTGACGGCGCTTAGTATAAAGAGAGACGCCTTGGAATTTAATTTGATGCCTTCCCTGGGCGTGAACTGGAAGTGGGGCGCGCATGTGCCTACTAAATACATGGTTACCGGCGGCGCGCTTGACACCGATGGCGACGGCTTGACCGACCAGGAAGAGCTCCAGTACGGCACCGACCCCAAGAACCCGGATACCGATGGCGATGGCCTGACCGACGGCGAGGAAGTGAAAGTTTATAAAACCGATCCGCTCAATCCGGACACCGATTACGATGCCCTGGCCGACGGCGACGAGGTTTATAAATACAAGACCAGTCCGCTCGAGCGCGATACCGACAAGGGCGGCGTGGCCGATGGCCATGAAGTCATCGAAGACAATACCAATCCGCTGGATCCCTCGGACGACCTGTTGCTCTTCACCTTGCACATCGAGTTCGAGACCGATAAGGCCGTTATTCGGAGCGAGTATTTTGGCGACCTGAACAAGATCGGCAAAGTCCTGGTTCGCGACCCCAAGGCCACGGCCCGCATCGAAGGCCATGCCGACAAGCGCAAGACCTCCGCCTTTAAACACAACATGACGCTGTCCGAGCGCCGGGCCCAGGCCGTGCGCAATTACCTGAATGAGCATTTCGGTGTCGTGCTGGAACGCATGACGCCGGTGGGCTACGGCTTTACCCGGCCCATGGCGCCGAACGATCCGATCAACGGCAACGCGAAAAACCGGCGCGTGGAAGTCTATATCCGCAAGGGCGCCGAATTACCCGATGCCTTGCCGATCAAGCCGGCGGCTGCGAAGCCGGCCTTAACCGAAAATAAGCCCGCCGCAAAGCCTGCCCCCGCGGCGGCCGTGGAAAAGCCGGCAGTGCCGGCTCCCGCGCCAGCGGCAAAGTAGAGGTGTAGTAGCGGTTCGATAGAACTGCAGGAATCAGGCGTTGCCAGTTCCTGTGTATGTGAGGGCGTGATCCGAATTCGAGCTACTTTGCCCGAGAGTAGACAATCTTGATTAGCGGACAAGCTCCGCATTTGCTGGAGTTCACCATGCGGCACTCATTACTGCTTGGCATTCCAATCCTTATATTCGCCCTGGCCTTGATCTCGATCCATACGATGGCGACGTCCCCTTCGATAGAAGCCGATTTCGATTCCGACGGCATGGCCGATGCCTACGAGCTTTTCTTCGGTCTCGATCCCTCCGACCCTGACGATGCCTCCTTGGATTCCGACGGCGACCGGTTTGGCAACCTGCAGGAATCCGCCCAATTGACCGACCCATTCGCTCCCGATACTGATCGCGATGAATTCAAGGATAATGAGGATGCAAGCCCCATCAGCCGGGCCTACATTCAGTGGGGCGCGCCGCAGTTCACTAAGGGGGATCAATATGATTACGCGCATCCGGACTGGATGTTGAGGGCTTATAAGACTGGCGGCGAGTGGATATGCGAAACGCTTGACAAGTTTGTCCCACCAAATGCGTGGTCAACTAATGCGCCGCAGGCGTACAACTCCGCGTGGTACTTTTCGGCGCGCACGAGTAATGACGTGGGGAGCTTGTCCATTGACCTTGACCGGACAATATTGACCAACAACCTGGTATATGCCGTGCATTACTGGGATCAGCCCGGGGCCTCGCTCTATGTTGACTTGTTGGATACCAATGGAACGGTTATAGCAGAAAATCTATATGGCAACCTGATGACCGGAACCAATGAGGACGCCGTCGTTTATCTTTACGTGCCGACCGCGCTATTTTCCAACGCCGCAGTGATCCATTTGCGGAGCGGCTTCGCGGAGGGGGACCTGTCCGGCGTAGTCCCGACTCTCCGAGAGGTCGGGACGCAGGGGGAAACCATCGTATTCGAAGGCCTGCTTTACATCGATGAAGATATGGACGGCCTCGATAATATGCAGGAAATACAGATTGGGACGTCGGATTATAGCGTGGATACGGATGGTGACGGCATCAGCGACTATCAAGCCTGTTTTCATACAACGAACACGAACAACCCTGTACCGAAAAAACCAGTCATAGACCCAGTCATAGATGATGACGATGATAAGGATCAGAAAGGTATTATCTACGTGGATCAAGCCCGGGGCAACGACACCTTCACGGGTCGGGCGTCGTCCATTTCGGGGAAGAAAAAAGGACCGAAAAAGACGATCCGCAAAGGCATGTCCGCGGTTGATGCGGATGGCGCGCACACCCTGATCATCAAATCCGGCACCTACAACGAAAATCTCGATATCCGAGGAAAGAATGTCAAGGTGGTTATGGAAGGCAATGTGAAATTGTAAGTGTAGAGATAGCCCGCTAAACACGCGAAAGGACGCGAAAAAAATATTCGTCTTTAAATTTTAGCGTCATTTAGCGTGTTTGGCGGGCAAAAAACAGAAAGAGCTAAAGACTATGAAAAAAATGATTATTTTAGCGGCTCTCTTGCAGGCCATATCAGCCTGGGCCGGGGATTTGTCGGTGGATAACCTGACCGTGTCAAGTAATGCGGCGATCTATGGAAAGATGGACATTATCTCGGTTGTTACCGATGGGACGACCAATGGAGCTACGGCTACTGGTGGAACAATCACCACCAATGGCAATTATCGTATTCATACGTTCACAAATGTTGGCACAACTAATTTCACAGTGTCGGGCGGGGCGTTAAATTGCGAGGTGCTGGTTGTGGCGGGAGGAGGAGGCGGGGGGGCTTGTGATGAATTGCAAGGTGGAGCCGGTGGTGGAGGTGCTGGTGGTCTGTTAACAAGTTATTTGACTGTAACAAATGAAAGTGTGACTGTTGTCGTCGGACAAGGTGGAGATGGTGGATTAGCAGGAAATAATGACGGGGAAAATGGATCAGATTCTTATTTTGGTTCAGTAGTCAGTTATGGTGGCGGTGGCGGAGCCGGTTCTGTAGCTGATAATGTTGGGCTCGATGGAGGTTCTGGAGGTGGAGGCAGTATGAAGGCAAGGGGCGGAACCAATGTCGCAGGACAAGGCTATGCCGGTGGTTGCGGTATTTTTGACCCATCATATAGTGGTGGCGGTGGAGGTGGGGCTGGTTCTATGGGGTCTAATGCTGTGACAAAGGGTGGTAATGGCGGGGTAGGGATATGTAATAGTATTTCCGGTTCCACTAATTATTATGCTGGTGGTGGTGGAGGTGGCACATATCAACTTGCCGGCATATCATACGGTGGGAACGGCGGGGGAGGAAATGGAGGCCAGTCCGATACCCCCGCACAAGCCGGTGCGCCAAATACTGGTGGCGGCGGCGGCGGAATAGGAGACAAGAACCCTGGTGGCACAGCATGGCTTGGAGCCAATGGCGGCTCCGGTATCGTGATTGTGAGATATTCGGTAACAGCCTCCAGCAATACTACATCGTTGTCAATCTCTTCCAACGGCATCAGCCAAACCAGCGCATCCGTTACCAACGTATTGATGGGCAAGGTGGGTATCGGCACCGCCAATCCTGCCGAAAACCTGCACGTGGCGGGCAATCTGCGCGTTGACGGCATGAGCACCGTCGCGGGTGTGACATTAGGCGGCGTGCCGATCACAAACTGGTCCAGCATTGCAACCGGGGTTTTAATGGTCTCGAGCAATCTTTCGGATGTTGCCAATAAAGCCGCCGCCCGCGCCAATCTTGGCCTTGGTTCCGCGGCCACGAATAATGCCGGGGTATTCATGACTCCAACCAGCGATGGCTCGCAGTTGACCAACATCACCGCCATGCAGGTGGGCGCTTTAAGCACCAATGCCGAGGTGTTGATTACCGCCAATAATCTTTCGGAATTATCGGCAACCGCACCCACTGCCCGCTCCAACCTTGGGCTTGGGTCTGCCGCGACGAATAACGCAAGCGCGTTTTTGTCGCCGGATGGCAATGGCTCGCAATTGACGGGTATTACCGCCGCACAGGTAGGGGCCTTGGGCACAAACGGCGGCACCATAAGCGGTGAATTGACGATTCTAAATCCCGGCGGGAATATTCCAATGGGCGTTTATACGAATCAGTAACTAAAACAGAAGTCCGTAGTCAGTATTTGGAATGATATGACGAAGCATAAAATGTTTCAGTGTGATAAGGGCTTGTTGATCAGCATAGCCACATGGTTGACCGTGGCATTGAGCGCCCAAGCCCAGGGACCGGCATGGTGGTCTGCGCGTGGAGCGGTTGACGCCAACCTGTCCCCGAACGATTACGCGCCCATTACCCAGGGCCAATTGAAATGGATGGCCGCCAAGACCTGCGCCGAAATGGAAGCCTACTTCGGCGTAGGTTCCACGATCACGGCGCTGATCGCCGCCTTTTCCAACTCCGACAACTATTACCCAGCCAACATTGGCCAGGTAAAATACGTGGCCCAGCCGTTTTACGACCGTCTTTATGAGTTCAACCTGACCAACACCTTCCCCGCCAATATGCCCGGCTATTATCCCTGGGGCGATTCCTCGTCCACCAACGACTAT
>Ga0209749_1001138_pt1 | contig 26152 bp, 15 predicted proteins | sample EPASupsiteSAE347_FD_187267 | JGI IMG/M metagenome (GOLD analysis project Ga0209749, IMG submission 187267) | Bioremediated contaminated groundwater from EPA Superfund site, New Mexico - Sample SAE3-47 (SPAdes) (version 2) | ecosystem: Environmental > Aquatic > Deep subsurface > Groundwater >...
AGGAAATTATTCACCAAGATGTTTTGTGTGCGTATGTATGACGATGATTATGGTTTGGTCTATTCAACTGACTTTTTTGGATGCTCCCATTTAGCTGGCTTGGTTGGAGATTTATAGAGGAAATATAAGGAAAACATGAAAAAAACGATTTTTTCCATTTACGGTTGATGAAATCAAAAATTCGTAAATCGTAAATCCTTAGCAATCGTAAATTGAAAACTCTTTCCTCCGCCTTCATTCCGAAGCCCGGTTTATTTTTTCCTTGTTTTTGAAAAAAAGTCCTATATTTGCAACCCGTTTCCCTTTTTATAAAAACCATTCATTAACAACAAATTATAATTATCTAATTTTTTTAACATGACAAAAGCAGAAATTGTAGCAGAAATTGCTAATAAGACTGGTATTGAAAAAGTTGCCGTTCAGGCCACCGTCGAAGCTTTCATGGACTCCATCAAAAACTCCATGACCACAGGTCAAAACGTTTACCTCAGAGGCTTTGGTAGTTTTATCATCAAGAAAAGAGCTGAAAAGACCGGGAGAAACATTTCAAAGAACACCACCCTTATCATTCCCGCCCACAACATCCCTTCTTTCAAGCCCGCAAAGACCTTCGTCAATAAAGTAAAATCACACGTTAAAGTGAAGTAATAACTTCAAAGGAGATTCATTATGCCAAGTGGTAAAAAAAGAAAGAGACACAAGATGGCAACGCACAAGCGGAAAAAACGCTTGCGCAAGAACAGACACAAGAAGAAATAACCTGCCTGCTGCTGCAATTCCTTAGGTCATGCCGGATCGGCGGACTGTTGCCCGCGATTTCGTTAACATACAACGCACCGTGAATAAGGAATTAATCATCAACTCGACCTCCACCGAGGTTGAAATTGCCTTACTGGAAGACAAACTTCTCGTAGAATTAAACAAGGAGAAAACCAACAACGAATTTGCTGTTGGCGATATTTACCTGGGCAGGATCAAAAAGATCATGCCGGGGCTGAATGCCGCTTTCGTGGATGTTGGTTACGACAAGGACGCTTTTCTCCACTACCTCGATCTGGGCCCCCAGGTTCAATCCCTGCTGAAATATATCCGGCACAGCCAGTCGAATAACGGCAATGCCCTTACCATCAGCGATTTTGAACTTGAGACAGATATTCAAAAGACCGGGAAAATTAACCAGGTGCTCAAACCCAACATGAACATCCTGGTTCAGATCGCCAAGGAACCCATTTCGACCAAAGGCCCGCGGGTGACCTCCGAAATTGCCTTTGCCGGCCGGTACCTGGTGCTTATCCCCTTCTCCGATAAAATTTCTGTGTCGCAGAAGATCAAAAGCGCCGACGAACGGAACCGGCTTAAACGACTGATCACCAGCATCAAACCCAAAAACTGCGGGATCATCATCCGTACCGTGGCAGAAAATAAACTGGTTGCCGATCTCGATTCTGACCTCCGGAACCTCTTTAAAAAATTGGAACTCATCACCACCAAGCTGTCAACGGCCCGTCCTCCCCAGAAAATTGTGGGCGAAATCGACCGTACTTCGGCCATCCTCCGCGATGCGCTTAACGAGTCGTTTAACAACATCATCGTAAACGACCCGGTTATCTACGAAGATATCCGGAATTATATCCAGCGAATCGCTCCCGATAAAGTACAGATCGTTAAACTCCATACCGGCAAAGTTCCCGTCTTCGATCAATACGGTGTGGATAAACAGATTAAAAACTCGTTCGGCAAAATTGTCACCATCAAAAGCGGAACCTACCTCGTCATTGAACACACCGAAGCGTTGCATGTAATTGATATTAACAGCGGCCACCGGGTGAATCAGGACCAGAACCAGGAGACCAACGCACTGGAAGTCAACCTCGAAGCAGCTACCGAAGTAGCCCGGCAACTGAGGCTGCGCGATATGGGAGGCATCATCGTGATCGACTTTATCGACCTGACCCAGGGGATGAACCGTCGAAAACTGTTTGAGAAACTGCGCGATGAAATGAAACGCGACCGCGCCAAACATTCCATCCTGCCACCCAGCAAGTTCGGCCTGGTTCAGATTACCCGGCAACGGGTCCGGCCCGAGATGAATGTCCAGATCCTTGAAAAATGCCCCGTTTGCGACGGCTCCGGCGAAATCAGACCCACCGTCCTGCTTACCGATGATATTGAAAACAACCTGAGCTTCCTGATCCGCGAACAAAATGAGAAAAACCTTACCCTGATCGTCCACCCCTTTGTCTATGCCTTTCTGACCCGGGGATTGTTCAACTACCGCTGGAAATGGTGGCGAAAATTCGGACAATTCATCACTCTCGGTAAAAAGAACTCCTATCATTTTCTTGAATACCACCTTTTTAATAAGAACGGAGACGAGATAAAAATTTAGCGAAAAGCGATTGGGGACTAGCGATTAGGGAAAAGGGAGGTTCATTTTCCGTTTTCCATTGTCCATTGTCAATTGTCCATTGTAATTCAATCATTCAATCATTCAGTCAATCAATCATTCAGTCAATGAACATCGTAGTCAGCGGTATCCGTCCCACCGGGAATCTCCACCTCGGCAATTATTTCGGGGCACTTAAAAGTTTTGTGAAGATGCAGGAGGAGAACCAGTGCTTTTTTTTCATTGCCGACTATCATTCACTCACCACCCACCCCACTCCTGCCGACCTGCACGGAAATGTCAAGACCGTACTGGCCGAGTTTCTCGCCTGCGGACTCGATCCCGATAAAGCCACCATCTACATCCAAAGCGATCTTCCCGAAACCGCCGAACTTTACCTGTTGCTCAACATGAATGCCTATATCGGTGAGCTGGAACGCTGTACCTCCTTCAAAGAAAAGATCCGCACCCAGCCCCAGAATGTCAATGCAGGCCTTCTGACCTATCCGACGCTGATGGCGGCCGATATCATCATTCACAAAGCACACCGGGTTCCGGTCGGCAAAGACCAGGAGCAGCACCTTGAAATGACCCGCACCTTTGCCAACCGGTTCAACAGGCTTTACAAGGTTGACTATTTCCCCGAACCAACTGCCTTTACCTTTGAAGAGAACCTGGTTAAGATTCCCGGTCTCGACGGCAGCCTGAAAATGTCGAAATCCGACAACGAAAACAGCGCCATCTATCTGGCCGACACACCCGAACAGATCCGTAAAAAGGTGATGCGCGCGGTTACCGACTCCGGACAACCGGATCCCGAAAAACCCCGTTCGCAGGGAGTTGAAAACCTCTTTACCCTGATGGGATATTTTTCGTCACCTGCGACGCTTGCGTTTTTCGAGGAACAATATGCCGCTGCCACCATCCGGTATGGTGACATGAAGAAACAATTAGCCGAAGATATTATCCTGTTTGTTAACCCGATACGTGAAAGGATTCAGACTGTGGCGTCGGACGACGCCTACCTGAAAAAAGCAGCCAGAACAGGCGCCGACAAAGCGCGCGCCTCAGCTTCGACCACCATCCGCGAGGTTCGGGAAATCATCGGCTTCAGACATTTTTAATACCGGATGATCGATACCGCAGTCATTCCCGAGAAGGCCATCCTGGTTGGAATTTCCACCCATAAACAACCCATGGACCGGACCCTCGAATACCTTGATGAACTTGCTTTTCTGGTCGACACTGCAGGCGGGATTCCGGTGAAGACTTTTGTCCAGAAACTGGAATACGCTGATCCGCGCACCTATGTTGGCAGTGGCAAACTATCAGAGATCCACGACTGGATGGATTCCAACCCGGCCGATATGGTGATTTTCGACGACGAGCTCTCCCCCAGCCAGCTGCGCAATATCGACAGGATCCTGAACTGCAGGATCCTCGATCGCAACAACCTGATTCTCGACATATTCGCCCGCCGGGCACGGACCTCCTATGCCCGCACCCAGGTCGAACTGGCTCAGAACGAATACCTGCTCCCAAGGCTCACCCGGATGTGGACCCACCTGGAAAAACAACGTGGGGGAATCGGGCTTCGCGGCCCCGGCGAACAGGAAATCGAGACCGACCGCCGTATTTTACGTTACCGCATCTCCCTGCTAAAAAAGAAACTGGAAGAGATCGACAAACAAAAAGCTACCCAGCGGAAATCACGGCGCGACCTGGTCCGGGTGGCTCTGGTCGGATATACCAATGTGGGAAAATCGACCATTATGAACCTCCTCAGCAAGTCGGACGTTTTCGCCGAGAATAAACTCTTCGCCACCCTCGATACCACCGTTCGGAAAGTGGTGTTCGAAAATCAACCGTTCCTTCTTTCAGATACTGTCGGATTTATTCGCAAACTTCCCCACTCCCTGATCGAATCGTTCAAATCGACCCTCGATGAGGTCCGCGAAGCCGATATCCTGATTCATATCGCCGACATCAGTCATCACGATTACGAGGAGCAGATCAATGTGGTTAAACAAACCCTGACCGACATCGGAGCATCGGACAAGCCCACGATCATGGTCTTCAACAAGATCGATGCCTACCATCAGGTTGTCAGGGATCCCGACGACCTGACCCCCGAAACGAAGGAGAACCTCCCGCTGGAAGCCCTCGAAAATACCTGGATGGCACGCGAACACTTTCCAACCCTGTTCATTTCCGCCAGGAACAATCAAAACATCGATAAATTGCGCTCAACCATCCACCACGAAGTACGAAAGATTGTCAGCTCACGATATCCGGAAAATAAAAAGTAATACAACATCTGATTCCCGTAAATTGTGAAAGTACCAGCTTCATTACAGTTCTTTCGCTTCATGATTGCCAAAATCTTTACTTTTGTGGTCTGACTTTATTTGTACCGTTTTGAAAATCCGAAAAATTCATCCGGTCCTGTTAAGCCTCCTCAGCGGGGTTATTCTCTCCCTGGCCTGGCCTGAAAGAGGATTTCCGGGACTTCTCTTTATCGGTTTTATACCATTGCTCCTGGTTGAGGAAAATCTCTACCAGAACCGGGAAAAAACCATCAAATTCAGTGCACTGATATATTCCTATCCGGGTTTCCTGTTGTGGAACCTCCTGACAACCTGGTGGATCGTGAATTCTACTTTTATCGGCGCTGCACTGGCCATCATTCTGAATTCCCTGTTCATGTCGATCGTCTTTCAGGCATTTCATTGGACACGGAAGAAATTATCCGGCAGTCCGGTCGGTTATCTGGCGCTGATCTCCTATTGGATCGCCCTTGAATACCTTCATCTCAACTGGGACCTGAACTGGCCCTGGCTGAACCTGGGCAACGGATTCGCGACCTGGTACAAATGGGTTCAATGGTACGAATATACCGGAACCTTTGGAGGAACGCTGTGGGTTCTTGTTGGAAATATTATGGTCTTTTTGCTGGTACAAAGGATTAAAGATCAAAGATCAAAGATCAAAGTTCAAAGTTCAAAGAGTAAAAAAATTCTTAATCACTCATTCACTCATTCACTCATTCACTCATTCACTGATCAGGACCCTGCAAATTCCGACGGATCGGGAGCTATTGTGCGGCATGGCCTCAGAGTGACGCTGACATTGGTGGTTCTATGTTTCATAATACTCTGGATCATCGTTCCGATCCTCTTATCACGTATCATGTACGAAACATACCATGAAAAGGTTCACCCGGTGAATTTTGTAGTCGTTCAGCCCAATATCGATCCCTATTCCGAGCAATATGTATTGCCCCCGCCGGAGGTGATCGGTAAGATCATGTCGCTTGCCGACCCGAAACTCGACAGCACCACCAACTTCCTGATCGCTCCCGAATCGGCCATTCAGGAATCCATGTGGGAAAATGACCTCTCTTCATTCGAAAGCATCGGCCTGCTACGGAAGGCACTGGTCAGGTGGCCCGATCTGAATATCCTGATCGGCGGCTCCACCTTTTACCAGTTGCCCCCGGGCACTCCCCTTCCCCGCTGGGCCCGTAAATTCACCGACTCGCCCAACCATTATGTCGCCTACAACGCAGCCATCCTGATCAACAACCACGATTCCCTGCAGTTGTACCATAAATCGAAGCTGACCCCCGGAGTCGAAATCCTACCCTCCTTTAAAGGATTCAAATGGCTCGAAAAATATGCCATCGACCTTGGAGGAACCGTCGGAAGCCTCGGGATGGATTCAGTCCGGAAAGTCTATTCTACAGTAAAAACCGTCGGGGCGGCGCCCGCCATCTGCTATGAATCCATTTTCGGGGAATTCTTTGCTGAATTTGTCCGCAACGGAGCCCGAATGATGATCATTATCACCAACGACGGCTGGTGGGGAAATACACCCGGTCACCGCCAGCACTTCAGCTTTGCTCACCTTCGCGCTATCGAAACCCGCCGCAGCATTGCCCGGTCGGCTAACACCGGGATCTCTGCCCTGATCGACCAACGTGGCGATGCACACCAGGTAACCGGATACTGGAAACCTGCCGTTATCAAAGGTACGTTGAACGCCAACGACAGGATGACCTTCTATGTCAGACACGGCGATTACATTGCCCGGATCTTCACCTGGACGGGCGGAATTCTGCTTCTCTCAGCCATCGGAGGGTCGCTGCGAAAACGATTTTCTTTTAAATCGAAACCGAGTTGAAAAAAAAAGCAATCACCGCCGTTTCTATTAACCGGCTTGCCACGTTCCGGTGGAGCCCGCGCGCATTCTCATCCCGGCCCGTGGAACGTGAAAAACTTGTTGCCCTTTTCGAGACAGCCCGATGGTCGGCCTCCGCAGGCAATGAACAACCCTGGAGGTTTATTATCGGTCAAAAGCCCGGCGAATCCTGGATGAAGATCCTTGAAACCCTTGATGAAGGCAACAGGATTTGGAATGTAACGGTGCCCGTCCTGATCCTGGCTGTCGGGCGCCGAATATCATCATACAACGGCAACGAAAGTGGCTATTACCGGTACGATACCGGCCAGGCCGTGGCGCACCTCAGCCTCGAAGCAACGCACCAGGGTCTCTATGTTCACCAGATGGCAGGGTTTTCGGTCGAAAAAGCAGTTAGCGCATTTAAGATTCCGGAAGATTACATTCCGCTCGTCGTGATTGCCGCAGGATACCGGGACGACCCGGCCATTCTTCCCGAAAAACTGAGGCAAAGGGAAATCCAGGAACGCAAACGCAAGGAGTTGCGGGAACTTGTTTTTGAAGATTCCTTCGGGACTCCTTCCCCGCTGTTGACCGGTTTTTCCTTTTAACGCCATTCCCCGGGAAATTAATTGAATTTCGGTAGGAACCAGTCCCAACAAATTCAAAATCATAATCATACTCATTCCGTTTTAACATTGTAAAGAGACTAAAAACAGATGAACATTAAGATAAGATTCGAAAAACCTTTTTGTATCGCATTGATCCTTTCTGCCTTGCTGCTGGGCGCGTGCGGAGGGCCTGACCGGCCTAAAGAGTCTTCATTGCTGACAGAAACCAAAACCCGTGTTACAGTACCCGATTTCATGGCCGATTCGGCTTATCACCACATCAAAGCCCAGGTGGAATTCGGTCCGCGGGTACCCAATACCCCGGCCCACGCGAAATGTTCGGAATACCTCACCGGCCTGCTGAAAGGTTATGCAGCAGAAGTGATCGTTCAGAAAGGACAGGTTTACGCTTACAATAAAAACACACTGAATTTCAAAAACATTATCGCTTCATGGAATCCCGGAAATACCGACCGTATTCTCCTTTGTGCCCATTGGGATTCACGGCCTTACGCCGATTTTGACCCCGATCCCAAGAAACACAATAAACCCATCGACGGGGCAAACGACGGCGCCAGCGGGGTGGGTGTCCTCCTTGAAATTGCGCGCAATCTGTCGCTGAAAAATCCTTCCGTGGGAGTGGATATCATCTTGTTTGACGCCGAAGATTACGGCCCACCGCAGGACCATTCTTTATCGGGCCATTCCGATGAGTACTGGGGGCTCGGTTCCCAGTATTGGGCAAAAAATCCCCACAAAACCGATTACAGCGCCAAATACGGGATCCTTCTCGACATGGTCGGTGCCCGAAATGCCACCTTCCTCATGGAGGGGATTTCCATGCAATATGCCTCCGATATTGTCAGACAGGTATGGAATACCGCGAACCGTCTCGGTTATTCTTCCCGGTTCCTTTTTGAACAGGGTGGCTACATTACCGATGATCATATCCCCCTCAATACCATCCGGAATATCCCCACCATCGACATCATCCACCTCGACCAAAACAGCAAAACAGGTTTCTATCCCTATTGGCATACGACAGGCGACAACCTGGAAAAAATAGATAAAAACACCCTGAAAGCCGTCGGTCAAACCCTGCTAACAGTAATCTACGAGGAGGTTTGATCTCTTTAACCGGTTTGCGGCCTACAACATTTCATTTGCCAGGTTTGCCAATTCCGACCGCTCTCCCTTTTCGAGCCGGACATGGGCATAGATCTCATGCTGCTTCACGCGATCTATCAGCGTCGATAATCCGTTCGACTGCGCATCGAGATACGGGGTGTCAATCTGATAGATATCTCCGGTAAAAATAATCTTCGTATTCTCTCCGGCCCGGGTGATGATCGTCTTTACTTCATGCGGAGTCAGGTTCTGAGCCTCATCCACAATAAAACAAACATTGGATATGCTGCGACCCCTGATATAGGCTAAAGGCGTTATGACGAGTTTTTCATTTTCAATCGCCTCTGTCAGCACTTTATACTCCTTATCCCGTTCACTGTACTGGTTCTGAATGAATTTGAGATTGTCCCACAAAGGCTGCATATAGGGATCCAGTTTTGATTTGATGTCGCCGGGAAGATATCCGATGTCTTTGTTGCTAAGGGGTACAATGGGCCGGGCCAGGTAGATCTGTTTGAAGTTCCGTTTCTGTTCCAGCGCCCCGGCCAGCGCCAACAGGGTCTTTCCCGTTCCGGCAATACCCTGAAGAGTCACCAGTTTTACCTCCGGATTTAAAATGGCATGCAGCGCAAACACCTGTTCCGCATTGCGGGGCGTGATCTTATAACAACTCCGCTTCTCCAGCTTTTCGATGCGCCCGGTAACGGGATTGAAAAAAGAAAGAACCGAACTTTTACCGTTTTTTAAAATAAAATAATGATTCGGTACAGGATTTTTAATACCAAGGTCCTCGGGCAGGCACCAACCTGCTTCATAAATAATATCGATGAGCGTTTTGTCCAACCCCTCAATCAGGGTCTTGCCCGAGTATAACCCCTCCACATCCTTGATCTTGCCGGTCTCAAAATCTTCGGCGGCAATATTCAGCGATTTGGCTTTCAACCTCAGATTCACATCCTTTGAAACCAGGATCACCTTTTTCGTCGGATTTTCCGACATCATTACCAAAGCGGCGTTCAGAATGCGGTGGTCAGGCTTGTTCTCACCGAAAACCTTTACGGCATCCAGCTCGCTCTGCTCATTCATCACCACCTTGAATTTACCGCCCTTGGGCATGCCTAAGGAAATCCATCGGGTCAGGGTGGCCTTGTTCGACAACCGGTCGATGATCCGGATAAACTCCCGCGCCTCAAAATTGATGGTATCGTTTCCCTTTTTGAAGTTATCGAGCTCCTCCAGCACCGTGATCGGAATGGCTACATCATTGTCATCGAAACTCTTGATGGCGTGATGGTTGTAAAGAATTACCGAGGTGTCTAGAACAAAGATTTTCTTCTCTTTGACTTTCTTTTTTATCATGAACAGCTCCTGTTGTTTACTGCCAAATGTACCCAGGAAAAACACAAATTATCGCACTCCGGTTAGAAGATATAAACATCCGGTTGTTAATGCGTGAAGGTTCGTACTTTTGCCGGTAACAACACCCCCGAAATGTCAGAAAAAAAATTGTTCCTTCTTGATGCGATGGCCCTCATCTACAGGGCCTATTTCGCATTCAATAAAAATCCCCGGATGAACTCAAAAGGTGTCAACACCTCGGCAGTATTCGGATTCGCCAATGTATTGCTCGATCTTCTTAAAAAGGAAAATCCGACCCACCTCGGTGTCGCTTTCGATACCCTGGCACCAACGGTCCGGAAAACCGGATTTGAAGCCTATAAAGCACACCGACAGGAGACCCCGGAAGATATCATCAACTCCCTCCCTTACATCCATGACCTGTTGGATGGCTTCCGCATTCCAAGTCTTTTTGTCGATGGTTATGAGGCCGATGACGTTATTGGTACCCTCGCCCGGAAAGCGGAATCAAAAGGTTTTACCACCTATATGATGACTTCTGATAAGGATTTCGGACAACTGGTCAATGAGCATACCTTTATCTACAAACCCGGAAAATTCGGAAGTGACGTGGAAATCATGGGCGTGGCTGAAGTCTGCTCCAAATTCGGGATCCGGCGTCCGGAACAGGTAATCGACCTGCTTGGCCTCTGGGGTGATGCCTCCGACAATATTCCCGGAATTCCGGGTGTAGGCGAAGTCACCGCAAAAAAACTGCTTGCCGAATTCGATACCGTTGAAAACCTCCTTGCCCACGCGGGTGAAATTTCCAATGAAAACCTTCGCAAAAAGGTTATTGATTTCAGTGAACAGGCCCTTGTCTCAAAACAACTGGCTACCATCATTCTCGATGTCCCGATCGATTTCGATGAACAACAACTGATCCTCGAACCTCCCGATACCGACCGGTTGAAAAAATTGTTCGATGAACTCGAATTCCGCACCTTCTCTCAAAGGCTTAACACCTTCCTGTCACTTAAAGCAATGGGAGAGCCTGGCGGACAAATTACTACCCCGAACGGGGCCCAGGCAGACATTCCGTCTGAAATAAGCCGGGATCGCGCGATCGCTGGCGATGAAGTAAACATCCCATTCACACCTTCGGCCAACAGCCCGGATACCCTGCGCACCCTTTCTAACACCCCCCATCAGTACCATCTGGCCGACACCCCTGCAGAACGCACCCGCCTTCTCGGGGAGCTGAAACAACAAACCTGCTTTTGCTTTGACACCGAGACTACCGGGGTCGACACCAATTCCTCCGAACTGGTGGGCATCTCTTTCGCCTGGAAACCATTTGAGGCCTGGTACATCCCGCTTCCCGATAATTATCATGAAACCATGCAAATCATGGAAGCATTCAAACCTCTCTTTGAGTATCCGGTCATCACAAAGATCGGACAAAACCTGAAATTCGACATCACCATGCTCAAATGGTATGAGATCAACGTGAAAGGACCTCTGTTTGATACCATGCTGGCCCATTACCTGATCCAGCCCGATATGCGCCATGGTATGGACCTTCTGGCTGAAACCTACCTCAACTACCGCCCTGTCTCAATTGAAACCCTGATCGGGAAAAAAGGTCAGAATCAGCTCAGCATGCGGTCGGTCAACCTGGAAACCATCAAGGAATATGCAGCCGAAGATGCCGATGTGACCCTGCAATTAAAGCAGGTATTCGAACCCATCCTCGAAGAGACCGGAACCCGGGAACTTTTTGAACAGATCGAGACCCCCCTGATCCGGGTGTTGTCATCCATGGAATCGAAAGGGGTTAAAATCAATCCATCCTCCCTGAAGGAATTTTCTGCAGAACTGGCGGGTGATATAACAGCGCTGGAGGAATCGATTTTCTCCGATGCAGGAACCCGTTTTAATGTCGCTTCACCAAAACAACTGGGCGAAATTCTCTATGAAAAACTACGGATCGTTGAAAATCCAAAACATACCAAAACCAAGCAATACAGCACCAGCGAAGATGTACTGGTCAAAATGGAGAACCGCCATCCGATCATCCCGAAGATCCTGGAATACCGTTCACTCACCAAACTGAAATCGACCTACGTGGACGTGCTGCCATCCCTCATCAATCCGCGCGACGGAAGGGTCCATACCTCTTACAACCAGGCAGTCGCGGCAACCGGACGACTGAGTTCGAACAATCCCAACCTCCAGAATATTCCGGTCAGGACCGAAAAAGGAAGAGAGATCCGGAAAGCTTTTGTTCCGGCAAGCGATAAACACCTGCTGCTGTCGGCCGACTATTCCCAAATTGAATTGCGCATCATCGCGCATCTCAGCCGCGACGAAAGCATGATCGAGGATTTCAGGCTGGGCAACGATATCCATACCGCTACTGCATCTAAAGTTTATGGCATTCCCATGGAACTGGTGTCCCGGGAAATGCGCCGGAACGCCAAAATGGTCAACTTTGGAATCATCTACGGAATATCCGCCTTCGGACTCTCCGAACGGCTGAACATCCCCCGAAAGGAGGCTGCAGAAATTATTCACCAGTATTTTTTAAAATATCCGGGAATCCGGCAATATATGGAAGAAACCATAACTTCGGCACGAAGCCGCGGGTATGTGGAAACCATGATGAAACGCAGGAGATACCTGCGCGACATCAATTCGGGAAATGCTAACATCCGGGGATTCGCCGAACGAAATGCCATTAACGCACCGATCCAGGGTACCGCAGCCGATATGATCAAGATCGCAATGATCAGGATTTTCGACAACATGCAAAAACATCACCTGAAATCGGCCATGATACTCCAGGTACACGATGAACTTGTGTTCGATGCCCTGAAAGAGGAACTCGATATCCTAAAACCCATGGTACTGGAGGGAATGCAAAATGCAATCCCGTTGGATGTGCCTGTCCTGGTGGAAATGAATACCGGCGCCAACTGGCTGGAAGCACACTGAAAGGATTGAGTGAATTATAATGGACAATGGATAATTGATAATTGATAATTGATAATTGACAATTGACAATTGATAATTGAAAATGGAAAACGGAAAATAATCCGTTTGCATAATCTGAAAATATCCTGATCTTTGCAGGTAATCAATCAGTCAATCAGTCAATCAGTCAATCAGTCAATCAGTCAATCAGTCAATCAGTCAATCAGTCAATCAGTCAATCAGTCAATCAGTCAATCAGTCAATCAGTCAATCAGTCAATCAGTCAATCAGTCAATCAGTCAATCAGTCAATCAGTCAATCAGTCAATTCAGCACCAACCCTGATTAAAATCCCAACCCATGGCTTACCATTCTGATCTCCGGATAGTGATGACCCTCGACGCGGGAGGTACTAACCTGGTATTCAATGCTGTGCAGGCAGAAAACGAAATCCTCGATCCCATCATTTTACCAGCCCGGGGTGAAAATCTGGAAGGGGTTCTGAAAACCATTATCGAGGGATTCGAAACAGTCCGTTCCGGGCTTAAACAGGAGCCGGTCGCCATCAGTTTCGCCTTCCCCGGACCGGCCGATTATCAGAATGGGATTATCGGAGATTTGCAGAATTTACCTTTTTTCAAAGGCGGGGTCGCCTTGGGTCCTATGCTCCGGGAACATTTCGGACTGCCGGTGTTCATCAACAACGATGGCGACCTGTTTACTTATGGAGAAGCTATTTCCGGACTCCTTCCGGAGATCAACAAAAAACTCGGGGAGGCCGGTAATTCAAAACGGTACCATAATCTCTTCGGAGTGACCCTGGGAACCGGTTTTGGCGGTGGAATCGTAACCCGCGACGGACTTCTGATCGGCGACAACAGCGCCGGAGGAGAGGTCAACCGGACCCGCAACCGGACGTTCAAAAACTGGGATGCCGAAGAAAGTGTCAGCATCCGGGGTATCAAACGGGAATATGCGAATAATACCGGGATCAACATGGCTTCCTGCCCCGAACCAAAAGAGATTTTCGAGATCGCAGAAGGAAAAATAAAAGGCAACAAGGAAGCGGCACAAAAAGCATTTGACGCATTCGGACGTGATGCAGCCGATGCTATCGCCAACGCCATAACACTGATCGATGGCCTGGTCGTGATCGGCGGCGGACTGTCGGGCGCCTATCCTGTTTTCCTTCCCGGATTGGTCGAAGAGATGAATAAACCCTTCGAGACCATGTCGGGCCAACCACTCGATCGTATGGAAGTGACTGCTTTCAACCTGGAGAGCGAGGAGGGATTGAAATCCTTCCTTACCTCTGGCTCCTTAACGATCCGGGTGCCTTTTTCCGATAAACTGCTGAACTTTGACCCGGCTAAGAAAATCGGAGTGGGAATCTCCCGTCTTGGAACTTCCAGGGCTGTATCAGTCGGAGCTTATGCATTTGCACTGAATAAATTGTCACAGTAAAGTTCCTGTTCCATTCAGCGTTTCGCCTCTATTCCAGATCAGGAATATACCGATATATGTCATTTTTTTTATGTTTTGTCGATTTACCCTAACATTTTTTCACGTTATTGTTTTTTTCAGTAATTTTACACACTGGATTTATAAAAATCAATCACAAACAAATTCAAACCATATGAAAAAATTTACCATCTCCCTGGCCCTCGTTATGATGGGCCTGGTTGTTATGTCTCAATCGGTTCCCCGTGAAATGGTGGTAACCGAAGTAGGCACCGGAACCTGGTGTCAATACTGCCCCGGAGCTGCCATGGGCGTCGATGATCTTCTTGAAAACGGTAAATTCGTTGCCGTAATCGAAAATCACAACGGTGATTCCTACGCCAATGCTTATTCCAATGCACGCAACTCTTATTACGGAATTCCAGGCTATCCTTCCATGGGTATGGACGGAAAACACGGGAAAGTCGGAGGCCACCACACCAACTCTCTCTATCCAACCTACCTTCCCATGTATGAACAACGGATTGTGGACCCTTCGCCCGTTACCCTTTCTATGGAGGTGACTAACAGCGGATTAGATTACACTGCTGTTATCACCATCACCAAAGTCGATGCCATCACTGCCAACAGCATCATCCTTCATTTTGTGGTAACCCAGTCCAACATTATGCAGAACTGGCAGGGACAAACCCACCTGGAGCATGTAACCCGGCTTATGGTTCCCAGCCAGACAGGTACCCCGGTAAGCTTTGCAAGCGGTGATGTCCAGGTAGTAACCCTCAACTTTACCCTGAGTTCCTCCATCCCCCTGGAAGATATCGAATTTATCACCTTCCTGCAAAATAACGACTCTGGTCAGGGCATTCAGCAGGGAACATCTGGATCAAATAGTATGAAAAAATATGTTATTTTCCAGGGAATCAAACGAGGCGCCATCGATCTGACACCCGGATTCACTGTTCCTTCCAATGTGGTAAATAAAGGTGAAACTGTTACCTTTACCAACACCACCCACGGCGGTTATATCGGTGTTCCCGAAATGTATGAATGGCATTTCCCGGGCGCCACACCTGATACCTCATCGGCCCAGAATCCTTCAGTTGTTTACAATGAATGCGGTCCGCACGACGTGACCCTCATTGTCTGGCGCGGCGGGCAAATGGATACCCTGACCGAACAAGCCTACATTCAGGTGGGTCCCAATGTCATCGTAAATGCCACACCCAACGATACTGCCTGCTGGTACCAAACCATCACACTCGATGCAACAACCCCGGGAGCAACCTCTTACCTCTGGCAACCCGGTGGCATGACCACCCCCTCTGTCGATGTAACTTACGCGCAGTACGGAATCGGTTTGCACATTTTCAGCGTGACAGTCAACGCCAACGGTTGTGAACTCACCAAAGAGGTTTCCGCATACCTTGATGTTTGCAGCGGTTTCGGCGAAAAAATACGGGAAGTCAGCGTTGCTGCCTATCCGAATCCCAACAATGGCGACTTTACCGTCGAACTGAGCGCCCCCGGGGCAATCATGGCCGATCTGACAATCTGCAACAGCCTTGGCATGACCGTACGGTCAATCACCAACCTTGCTCTGAATGAAAATGAAAACCGGACCCTGACAATTTCCGGTCTGCAACCGGGTGTTTACTTTATGACCCTTCATAACAAAGAAATCAATAAAGTACAGAAAATCGTCGTAAAATAGGTTGAAAACTTTTTAACATTCAGAATAATAACCAAATTTATTACAAAGAGGGCACTCACACACTGAGTTGCCCTCTTTTTTTGTATCTTTGCATTGCACCAATCAACATGTAACCATTCGATGACTATGAAAATCAGATCTGCTCTTTTGATCCTGGTCGTGTCAATACAATCACTTTTTGCCGGGAATGTCGAAAAAACCTATTCCTTTTCCAACCTGTCTGTTACCTCCAGAAACGGGTACGATTTTGTTGTGATTGATCATACCCTTCTGTCGGGAATTACCGGTGAACCTGCACTTCCCTACCATCAGGTCGCCTTGCTCCTTCCTCCCGGCGAATCAGCGGTCGAACTCAGTTTCTCCGGTGAGGAACTGACCCCTATCCCGGGAATCTTCCACCTCTGGCCCCAACAACCCGTTCAACCCATTTCAAAAGGATCTGACAATACGTTCCGGATAAATGGAACCATTTATCGTCTCGATGAAAATTATCCCAAACAGCAAACCGGAAACCTGTTTACAGCCTTTCTGAATGGATACTCCTTCGCACTGTCGACTTTTACCCCGGTCGTCTACAATCCGGTCACGGGATCTCTTGCCTATTATAAAAAGGTCACCATACGGATCGTTACGCGACCCGAAGCAAAGGCAACGAAAGCCCTTGCATTTCTGCCTGCCGGTGAAAAAGCCCTGCAAAGAGTTTTGTCGCTCGCACAAAATCCTGCATCCGTGGCCCTCTACCCTTCAAAATCACCTTTGAAATCCGCCTATGAGATCCTGATCATTACCCCGCAACAATTTCAGGAAGGTTACGCCGATCTGGTGAATTACTACAACAGCATCAACCGGCCCGTGCAGATCGCAACGACCGAACTGATCAACAGCTCCATGACCGGTCAGGATCAACAGGAAAAAATTCGCAATTACATCATTCAGGAGTATCAAACTAACGGAATTGAGCATGTAATCCTGGGTGGTGATATCGAACATGTTCCCTACCGGGGATTCTATTGTTATGTGATCAGCGGCAGCGGTTATGAGGATTTTAATATTCCCGCTGATTTGTATTACAGTGCCCTCGATGGAAACTGGAATACCAACGGCGATAATAAATGGGGCGAACCCGGTGAGGATGACCTTCTTCCCGAACTTTCTGTCGGCCGTATGTCGTTCAGCACCAGTCAGGAACTGGCAAACATGGTTCACAAATCGGTCAGTTACCAGAGCGACCCGGTTAAAGAGGAGATGAAGCATCCCTATATGGTATCCGAATTCCTCTACGATCCTCCCATGACCTGGGGATCGGATTACCTCGAATTACTGATTGACGACCACAGCGATAACGGTTATTTCACACACGGAATACCCTCATTGGTCAACACGATCGACAGCCTTTATGACTCCCCCTCCTTCTCCTGGGGTACTACCCAGCTGCTGAACGAGATCAACCAGGGCAAATCCTTCATTCACCACTCCGGGCATTCCAATTCCAATTATATGATGCGTCTTTATAACTGGGATATTACCAACCAGAACTTTTCAAAGGTTGACGGCATTCAGCATAACTACCAGCTTATGTACACCCACGGATGCATCTGCGGAGCCTTCGACGACAATGACTGTATATCTGAAAAAGCAACGACGATCTCCAACTGGCTTGTTGGCGGCGTGTTTAATTCCAGGTACGGTTGGTTTAACCAGGGGCAGACCGAAGGACCTTCGGCCCATCTTCACCGTGAATTTATCAGTGCGTTATACAACCCCGATCCCGACTCAGCCTGCCCCGAGCTTGGATCCGCCCATACCATGTCGAAAATTAAAACCGCGCCTTGGGTAGGTCTTCCCGGAGAATTCGAACCGGGGGCACAGCGTTGGTGCTTTTACGATTGCAACGTTCTTGGCGACCCTGCTCTGAAAGTGTGGATCGATAACCCTTCGGTTGGCATCGGTTCCCTGTCACAGCAAACCCGTATCACCCTTTCACCCAATCCGACTACAGAATTTGTCAACCTTTCCTTCGACATACAGGATGAAACCAACGGGAGCATAACCGTGTTCAATGCCCTTGGTCAGGAACTCATTCACGTGACCGGAAAAGAATTTATTCCCGGGAAAAATACGGTCAGAATGGATATCAAATCACTGCCAACAGGAATCTATTTCGTCCGGATCGACACCCCTGAATTCTCTCAGGTTCGTAAATTGATGATAAAATAAAGGACACTTCCTTCTGAACCGAACCCTGTAATCCGCAATCATAAAGCGTTTCTGCTTTTTACTTTTCATTTATTTGTTTCTGCCATACCAGATAAACTGGCTATGGAATGTTGTTAAATTATCCTTCAGATTGAAAGTCAGGTTCGGTATCATCAAGATTCAGTATAAATTATGACATTTAGCACAACTAAATACAAGAAAATCGTAACTTTGTTGCAAACATTCGGAATTCTTCTGTCAAATTACTAAAAATCAAAAAATTATGCGAAAGTTTACAATGTTATTGGTAATGCTTGTGCTAACAGCTTTCACCTTACAGGCACAAGATTTTACCTACCCAGACACATGGGGTAAACCAGGTTTCAACCTGGTCAGTGCTCAACCTAACCGTGTTCAGGTCGTCTTTTCCCTACCTGAATTCTCGATGCAAGACCTGACAGTCAAAGGCAATGTAATGAAAAACATTACAGTTCCCGGGACCTTCCTGTTCAATGATGAAGGAATGCCCAACCTCCCCGGAAAAGGCGGATTTATTGCCATTCCTCAGGGGGCAACACCCAAACTCAAAATTATCTCGCTGCGCACCGATCTGATCCACAATGTTGAAATCGCACCTGCTCCGCGTATTCCGCTCGACAACGATCGCAATCCACTTGATTACACGCCCAACCCGCAGGTCTATTCCAAAAATGCTTTCTATCCCGCATCTCCTGTACAAATGTCAGAGGTTATGAAAATCCGTGGTGTAGATGTGGTAATGATCGGGGTTACACCTTTCCAGTATAATCCGGTTACCAAAGATATGATCGTCTATTCAGATATCAAGGTAGACGTTGATTTTGAAGGAGGTAACGGACAATATGGCGACCCCGCTTTCCGCAGCACCTGGTGGGATCCGATCCTGCAGGATAACATCATGAATTACCATGCTCTGCCAGTAATTGATTACAACGCCCGACTTCAATCCTATGGTGACAAACCTTTGACCGATGAGTGTGAATACATCATCATTTGCCCTACCGGTCCTTCATTTTTGAGCTGGGCGGATTCACTGCGCAAATTCCGTCTGGAACAGGGTATCCTTACTAAAGTTTTTACAGTTGATGAAGTGGGTGGAAATACGACAACTGCTATTGAAGGCTTTATCGACAATGCTTATAATACCTGGACTATTAAACCGGCCGCCTGTCTGATCCTTGGCGATTATGGCACCGACGGAACCAAAAATGTCATCTCCCCCCTGCTCCCCCACTCAGGCGGCTACCCGAACTTTGCTTCTGATAATAAATATGCCGATGTTGACAATGATCAGCTCCCCGATATCGTATTTGCCCGTATAACGGCTAACGACGCCACACAACTGCAGGTCATGTGTTCCAAGATCCTGAACCATGAACGCAACCCGCCGGTCGATCCGCTGTTCTACGATAAACCCGTTACCGCTTTAGGCTGGCAGACCGAACGCTGGTTCCAACTCTGTTCCGAAATCGTGGGCGGTTATTTCAAAAATGAACAGGGTAAACACCCCCGCCGGATTAACGCGATTTACCAGGGAACTCCCGGTTCTTCCTGGTCATCAGCCACCAACACCGCAACAATCGTAAGCTATTTCGGTCCCAGCGGACTGGGATATATTCCGCAAACTCCTGCCGAAATGCCTTGCTGCTGGAATGGCGGTACCTCAACAAAAATAAACCAGGCTATCGATTCCGGCGCATTTATGGTGATGCACCGTGATCATGGGAACTATACCGAGTGGGGCGAACCCGCTTACAACACTGCCAATGCTATGCAGCTCAACAACACGGCAATGACTTATATTTTCTCCATCAACTGTGAAACAGGAGCCTATCACCGCAGCAGTGATTGCCTTGGTGAGAAATTTCACCGTCAATTTAAAAACGGGCATAACGCTGGTTCAAGTGGCTTTATAGCCCCGTCTGAAACCTCTTATTCCTTTGTCAACGATACCTTCGTATGGGGAATGATGGATAACATGTGGACCGACTTCATGCCCATGGAAGGTACCGAACCCGGCTCCAGGGGAATCCTGCCCGCATTCGGACATGCCGCCGGAAAATACTTCCTCCAGCGTTCAAACTGGCCTTACAACACCGGTAATAAGGTTATCACCTATCAGATGTTCCACATGCATGGCGATGCCTTCCAGGTTCTTTACTCAGAAGTACCTCAGCTCCTTACGGTAACCCACGATCCTGAAATTCCTTACGGCTCCACCACCTTTTCTATCCAGACCAACGATAGCGCGTTCATCGCCCTTACCAACGGGGATGAACTCCTTGCAGTTGCATATGGCAGCGTCAGCGGCCCGGTTTCCATTACCATCCCGATATTACCGGTCGGCACCCAGGTAAAGATCACCGTTACCAAGCAAAACTACTTCCGTTACACAGATGTAGTCAGTGTAACCTCTCAGAATGTTATTGCCAACTTCAGCGCCAATAATACGAGTATCTGTGTGGGATCAACGGTCAATTTCAGCGATCTTTCATCAGGAACCCCAACAACCTGGACCTGGGAATTTCCCGGCGGAACTCCTTCCACCTCAACCGAACAGAATCCTTCAGGAATTCGTTATGACGTTGCAGGTAGCTATGATGTGACCCTGACAGTAAGTAAAACGGGCGTTCCCCCATCCACCCTTATGAAACCCGGCTTCGTCGAAGTAACCAATCTGCCCACTGCCGATTTTGCCGATGTAACCGGTTGCCCGGGTACCCCGGTACAGTTTACCGATCAGACCAATCCCAATGGCGGAACCCTGACCAACTGGACCTGGACTTTCGGCGATCCCGCATCCGGAGCTGCCGATACTTCATTTCTCCAGAACCCCGACCACACTTATAATACACCGGGTACTTATATCGTATCACTGAAAACTACTGTCAACGGCATATGTTCCGATCAGAAAACCAAAGAAATCACCATCAACAGTGTACCTGAGATTGCAGCCAAACCTTCAGGAAATATTGATCTTTGCAAAAATGCAACCGGAATCGAATATACCACCGAAGGTGCTACAGGAGCTTCCACCTATACCTGGATGATCCAACCTGAAACTGCAGGAACCATTACCGGAACCGGAACAACCGGAACACTTGCATTGGCCCAGGATTTTACCGGCGGGTTTACCCTGACGGTCCAGGGCTCCAATGAATGCGGTAACGGACTCGTATCCGAAGAACTCGCTGTTAATGTGATCGCTCCTCCCGATGCACCTGTAAAACCGGTTGGTTCCGACAGCGTGGATGTCAACAAAGTTGCCTCATCCGACTTTTCTATCTCCGAAGTTCCCGGCGCTTTGACTTACGCCTGGTCGCTTACTCCGGCCGAAGCAGGATCTCTTACACCAAACGGCCTTACGGCAACTGCCGCCTGGGATAAGAATTTCAGGGGTGTTGCCTCTGTGAAAGCTTCTGCTGCTAATACCTGCGGCGATGGACCCTCCTCAGAAGTTAAATCGGTTAAGATCTATTCAACAGTAGGTGTCTCCGAAAAAGAAGGTATCGCCGTTGAACTTTTCCCGAATCCCAATGATGGGAAGTTCGTTCTTGACATCAGATCCAATGTTGTAAACCGGGTCCATGTAACTCTGATCAATAATCTGGGTATCAAAGTCTTTTCTGCACGCGACTTGAAAGTTTCAGGATCACTTCACAAGACTTTCGATATTCCCGCCCTTGCCAAAGGAATCTATACCCTGAAAGTTGAGGGCGGTGATTTTTCATCAACCCTGAAAATGGTGGTTGATAAATAAACCGGCTCGGAACGACTTGTCATCGTTTTATACCCGACAAGTTCGAATCATTAATCAGTAAAAAGGAGGCTGTCTCAAAAGTCCGAGGCAGCCTCTTCTTTTTTCTAATACGTTAAGAGTTTGTTTAAAAATTCAAGAGTAATTTGTTATTATATTGATTAACAATTGAATGTGAATAAAAACTAAAAAGGCCTTCGTAAACCGATTGACCGAAAGCCAGTGGCAAGTTATCGAAAATATTGTTGATCCGAACCAGAGAAAGAGAAAATATCCTCTTCGTGAAATTATGAATGCCTTGCTTTACATTGCTAAAATCGGTTGGCATTGTATATAGCCAAAGCGTAAAAGGCCTGTAATCTTTGTGAAGGAAACGTAGGGATATGATGGTGGTAAGAAAATAAAAGGAAGGAAGCGTCACATAGTTGTGGATACTTTGGGGATCGAAGGTTGTCTAAAGATTATGAACGCTTACCAATTATCCATGATTCGGTTAATAGTTAATCGAATCCAACATTCAGGCTAGATCTTTTTTATTCACTTATAATCACTAATGCAACTATTACTATGGATCTGGAATACAGCAGGTGTGCAGTTGGACTGTATCCGCTTGTGGAACCATCACCGCCAGTGGCACTCCGACGAGCAACAGTGTGACCATTACCTGGATTCTGATGAGAATAGCAATAGCACCAAGATGATTAATGCTCAATAATCTGCGAAGGCTCATTGCTGCGGCAAGACAACGGTTAACCAGTGAGCAGTGTTGTGAGACCACCAACGGCGATGTCGCTGCATAAGCGGCCTTGGGCGGCACGTCACGCTCGCTGATATTACGTTTTCGCCAGGATATCTTAGCGCCTGACACAGCCGCGTTGCAGTGAAGGTGCCCTTTGGAACACCCTCTCTTTGTTTTTCGGACCCTGGCAGCACGGACCTGGTCACTGCTTCTTGATGTCAGTCATCGCAACACGTCTGAACATGGCAATTGCCCATCTGTACAAAAGCCGTTTTTGCGCCAAACGGGACGCCTGGAGAACCTTTTTCAACATTTACGATCATCCACCCGCCTGCCCGCCAAAGAGTCTGTTATGGCTTCTATTTGCCCTTATTGTAATAGGAACACTTTGGGGTTGACCATTTGGAATACCCATTTTGCGTTTGCCTCCGTTGGGCTTAGGGATATCTATGCGTCAGAACGCCAATGTTGCAGATGGCTTCTTTAAAATTCTTCTTCACAGCGAGCACCCCTGCCATACGCTAAAACATCCTATCAACCCGTCGTGCGCAGGACATGAATCCTGCCAGCCAAAGAACTATCCCCGGTATACAAAAGAAGGCGGCCTTTTGAGCCGCCTTCTTTTCTTCTTAGGCTGTACTTCCGTTATCTGTTAATGATAAACTTCTTAACAACCTTATGTTCGCTGTTCATAAAGATAACAGAATACATACCAGTGCTGATCGGACGTAAATCGACCCTTTTATTATATTTACCTCCAACAGTGTTGACATCCTTTATTTCGAAAATCTTACTACCGATCTGATTATAGATCATAATAGTAAAGGTATCCTCGATCGGATAATCAATTGAAATATTAAATACACCGTCATTGGGTACCGGATAGACCGAGAAGGAGGCATCTGATGGCATTTCACCGATACCAACAACTTCGATCCAGAGTTTGTTTGAAATTCCGGATGAGCATCCATTTATGGTTACTACACACCAGTAATAACCAGTATTGTTCAAAACAGTATAGGTCTGACCTGTTGCACCAGGAATCGGATTTCCTTCATAATACCATTGATTTCCGGTCGGTGAACTGCTTGTCAGTACATTTCCGTTGGCTGTGATTACAGGAGCAGGAGGTATCGCATTGACCGTGACTGAGAAGTTGGGCGATACAACACCGCTTCCGCATGCATTGGTACCTTTCACGGTGATTACACCGGTTCCGGGAGTTGTAAAGTTGACCAGAATGCTGTTGGTGTTCCCTCCTGAGATAATAGTAGCTCCGGCAGGTACAGTCCAAACATATCCGGTTGCATTTGCAATCGCCGGTACAGTGTAGCCAACTGATGTTGCACCCTCACACACTGCTGCAGGTCCTGTTATAGTACCAGCATTTGCCGGTAATGGATTCACAACAACAGCAAATGTCGACGGTGCACCGTTTCCACAACTGTTGGTTCCGGTCATGATAATATTTCCGGATACAGCTGTCGGTCCAAAGTTCACAGTGATATTAGTTGTTCCTGCGCCGGTGGCAATGGTGGCGCCTGCAGGTAGGGTCCAGGTATAACTGGTTGCATTCATAACCGGAGTGGTGCTGTAAGCAACTCCATTTGTGCCTGCGCAAACGTTCGCAGTACCCGTTATGGCTGCGGCTGCATTTGGCAACGGGTTAACAAAAAGGTTATAAACCGTTGCTGTCGGAGCCGGACATCCATAGGTGTTGTTATAATTTACGCTTACCCATTGTGATCCGGCTACAGTCCAGGTAACAAGAATAGAACTGGTTCCCTGTCCGGAAGTGATGGTTCCACCTGCTGAAACAGTCCAAACATAACCGGTCATACCGGTCTCTGTGTAGTAATTGTTTCCGGTTGAATTCACACAGGGTACATTGTTGCTGCCAATGACAGGAACCGGCGTAGGATTGACGGTAACTGAGTAGGATACCGGTGAAGCGGCCGTACATCCATTGGCATTGGTATAGTTGACAGTTACCGCCTGCACACCTGCTGTATTCCAGGTAATGGTCACACTGTTGCTCGTCGGAGTGCCACCGGCGGTGATGGTTCCACCAGCGGATACAGTCCAAATATAATTGGTCATACCCGTCTGTGTGGTGTACACAACCCCTGTGGTTCCCTTACAAACCGTACTCAAACCGGTAATGGTGGGAACCGGTAACGGGTTCACCGTAACATTGTATACGGTCGGATTGGCTGCGGTGCAATTGTTCGCATTGTAATAGTTAACGCTTACTGTCTTTGCACCGGTTGTGGACCATGTAACTGTAATGGCATTGCTGGTTGAACCGGATGTGATAGTTCCACCTGCTGATACCGTCCAGGAATAATTGGTCATACCCGTCTCAGTAGTATAAACATTGCCTGTAGAATTGACACATACCGAATTGGGACCGGTAATTGTCGGAGTCGGTAATGGATTCACAGTTACATTGAACACGGTCGGTGTTAATGCGGTGCAACCATTGGCATTGGTATAATTGACACTGATAGATTGCGCACCCGCAGTATTCCAGGTTACCAATACATTGTTTGTCCCTATTCCGGAAGTGATTGTTCCACCTGACGAAATAGTCCAAACGTATCCGGTCATTCCAAGTTCAGTAGAATAGGCAACACTCGTGGTTCCAGCACAGACCACTGAAAGTCCTGCGATAGTAGGAGCGGGCAATGCGTAAATGGTTACCGGTTTAACAGTCGGAGCAGCAGCTGTACAGCCGTTGCCATTGGTATAGTTCACACTGATGGATTGAGATCCAACGGTATTCCATGTGACTGTTACTGCATTGGTACCGGAACCGGCAGTGATGGTTCCTCCAACAACGGTCCAAATGTAACCGGTCATTCCGGCTTCAGTTGTATACACATTTCCGGTTGAATAATTACATGCTGTTGCCGGGCCTGTTATCGTCGGTACCGGTAACGGGTTCACCGTTACGGCCAGTACCGTCGGAGCAGCAGCCGTACAGCCATTGCCATCGGTGTAATTAACCGATACCGATTGTGCGCCTACCGTCGTCCACGTTACATTGATGCTGTTGCCTGTGGTCGGTCCGACAATCGTTCCGCCAACTACAACCCAAGTATAACCCGTCATTCCGGCTTCAGTTGTATAGATGTTTCCGGTTGAGTTCACGCAGGCTGCAATCGGGCCTGTGATCGTGGGTACCGGCAATGGGTTCACCGTTACTGCCAATACCGTCGGAGCAGCAGCCGTACAACCGTTACCATCGGTGTAATTAACCGATACCGATTGTGCGCCTACCGTGGTCCACGTTACATTGATGCTGTTGCCTGTGGTCGGTCCGACAATCGTTCCGCCAACTACAACCCAGGTATAACCCGTCATGCCGGCTTCAGTTGTATAGATGTTTCCGGTTGAGTTCACGCAGGCTGCAATCGGGCCTGTAATCGTGGGTACCGGCAATGGGTTCACCGTTACTGCCAATACCGTCGGAGCAGCAGCCGTACAACCGTTACCATCGGTGTAATTAACCGATACCGATTGTGCGCCTACCGTCGTCCACGTTACATTGATGCTGTTGCCTGTGGTCGGTCCGACAATCGTTCCGCCAACTACAACCCAGGTATAACCCGTCATGCCGGCTTCAGTTG
>Ga0209749_1001141_pt1 | contig 26119 bp, 20 predicted proteins | sample EPASupsiteSAE347_FD_187267 | JGI IMG/M metagenome (GOLD analysis project Ga0209749, IMG submission 187267) | Bioremediated contaminated groundwater from EPA Superfund site, New Mexico - Sample SAE3-47 (SPAdes) (version 2) | ecosystem: Environmental > Aquatic > Deep subsurface > Groundwater >...
ATGAGGTCGTTGAATCTTTCCGTATCGATTGTGGCGCGCAAGATCCAGCACCTGCCCGAATCGATTCTGTGCTGTACCGCGATGACGACGTGGGGAAACTTCCGGTAGCCCATGAAGACATCGCTAACGTAAGTTCCCCGCACCTGCACTTCATGAAACCAGCTCTGCTCGGCGTAATTTTTCCCTTTGAGGTCGTAGGGCCCGGCGTAGCTGACCTGGGCTCCGGATGCATCGATCAGCCCCAGATCGACAAAGCCTTTGAATTCCTGCTTCATTACCCCGAAAATGCGGTTGAGGGCGTTTTGATCCGCCAGCTCGCCAAAGGAATAGGCCGAAGCGATGAAGCTCACGGCGGAAAGGCGCTCGGCCAGGAAAAGCTCGAACGAGTGCTTGGCCTTATTCACGAGCACCCGCAACGGATTGACGATCTCTTCTTTCATGGTGGCTTGATAGTGGTGATAGTTCACCAGGGCCATGGAAAAAAGGGGAACGATGGTGACCAGAATCATCAGAATGATCATATTCCGCCGAAGCACACGGTAGCGCTCCGGCGAGCGTTCACCTTCCGGAAAGCTCAAGAGCCGGAGCTTCTCCAACCAGCCAGTGCCGGGCATGTGTTTCCCTTTGTTGTCATCCACCAAACATCTCCAGTTTCAAGAGCCCCTTTGTAAACCGATCCGGCAACCGGTTGCGGCGGACGCCTCCCCCTGCTCCCGCCGGCCGATGGAAACGCGGAGCCTTGCTATCCCCCTATAAGACGAACAAGGATTTTCTGACTACGGAATTTCTGCTCACGCTTTGAAACAGAATGGGCGACCGGCAGGTCGCCCATCGTCGGAGCTCGGCGATCACTCACTCTCAGCGATTTTCTTCCCGCAGGCTTCCTTGATCTTCTCGATGAGATCCATCAAGTCACACGGCTTCGTGAGATAATCGAAGGCGCCGTACTCGATTCCTTCCCTGGCGGCCGTTTCCGAGCCATGGCCGGTGAGCATGATGACGGGCATGTCAGGGTCCATTTTCTTGAAAATCCTGAGAACTTCGATGCCGTCCATGTCTTCCATTTTCAGGTCCAAAACGGCGGCATCGAAATTCCGTCCTCGCAGGATTCGAATGGCGTCGGAGCCGCTCAAGGCAATAGTGACCTCGATGTTCCTCCTGGCCATTCGCTTTCTGAGGACCTCCACATAGCCGGCTTCGTCGTCCACCAGAAGAAGCCTTATTGGATCGCTTTTTCCTTGCTTACTGTCGGACATTACCGTTTTTCCTAATCACCGCGCCGCAGGGCGATTTCAGCAATGCGCGCCTGTCTGATCTTGTCTTCGCGCATGGACTTCAAGTCCTTCGCTTCCTGTACTTTGGTCATAAGCTGATCGATATTGCAGGGCTTGGTCAGATAATCGAAAGCACCCAGCTTCATCCCTTCGATTCCGGACTCTATGGTTCCATGGCCCGTCAACATGATGACCTCCACCAGGGGATGGACTCTTTTGATTTCCCTGAGAGTGTCGATTCCGTCCATTCCGGGCATTTTAACGTCCAGAATGACTACATCGACGTTACTTTCCTTTTCCAAAACCTCCAAAGCCTCCGTCCCGCTGAATGCGTTCAAGATGCTGAGATTTCTCTTGTTCAAACGTTTGGTCATGGTCTCCACGAAAGGGACCTCATCATCCACCAAAAGAACCATCGTACTCATAACAAATCCTCCTTAGAACCGCTACAGCTCCGGCTCATACTTCATGTGTCCGCGAATCCGCTCTTACCTTTTCCATGTCTCTTCCGTTCACCGTTCCCCCTGGCTTCTACCAGGTAACGGAAAGCGGATATGGAAGGTAGTACCTATTCCAACCGAGCTGTTGACGCTGATATCGCCGCCCAGCTTCTTGATGATACCGAAACAAATCGACAGGCCCAGGCCGGTTCCCCTGCCAACGGGCTTGGTCGTAAAAAAGGGATCGAAAATCCTCGGCAGGATGGCCTTGGGAATACCATGGCCGCTATCAGCCACATCCACCACGACAATGCCGTTCTCTGTCCGGGTGGTAACCTCGATAGTCCCGCCGCCCGTGCCTATGGCGTCAATGGCGTTATTGATAAGATTCAGGAAAACCTGCTGCACTTCGGAAGGCGAAGCCGATACCTCGGGGAGGGCGGGATCGAGATTCATGATGATCTTCACATTGCTGAACTTAGAGCGCTGCTCGGAGATGCTTATGATTTCCTCGATGAGCTCGTTGATTTGGACTTCCAGTGTCCTCGGATCGGTCCTCCTCGCAAAACTGAGCAATTTATGAGTAATCTCCTTGCACCGCTCCCCCTGCGTTCGAATCTGGCTCAACGCCCGCCCGAATTCCTTACGGTTTTCAGTCTCCGAAAACTCCTCTTCCGTCAACAGGTCCTCTATCCATCCGGCCTCTTCCACCATGATAGCGATGGGGTTATTGATCTCATGAGCGATTCCCGCGGCCAGCTCCCCCACGGACGCCAGCTTTCCGGCCTCGATGACCTGTTCGTTCATCATCTCCTTTTCCTGATCCGCCCGCTCGATGTGCCTGACCATCTTTTTGGAGAGTACAACCGCCATTATCACGATGCCGAGCCCACCGAGGAGAAAGATACCGATGGCCAGTCTGCGTGCCTGCCTCAGATCGGAGAAAGCATCCGCTTCGTCCTGCAGAAAGGCGAGAATCCACTCTCCACTCTTGAGGGGCGTGGTCACATAGATGAGCTCCCGGTCGTTGCTCTTCATTTCCCCCGCAACGACATCTCTGTCCGTGATACGATTCCGGGTCTTGATCAGATGAACGAGACCGGTGTCCGCTCTCTCGGCTCTCTCACCCACGGCCTGCCCGCCCTCTTCCGACAGAACCTGCCTGAGCAGCTCTTTTCCCAGTAAAGGGTCCAAACGTGATTTTGTCTGGAGCTCCCCTTCACGATTGATGATGAAAGCAGAGCCCGTCTCTCCCATCCGTACGCTTTCCACCAGGGAATTGAAAACCTCGAAATCGATAGTCGCCCTGAGAATCCAGGCCGATTGCTCCGAGCTTTGCTTCTTTACGGTCACGATAAAGTGCGGCTGATGACGAAGGCCGAGAAAAGCATCACTGATGAAGTACAGACGAGTTATCGCTTTCTTGAACCATTCGGCCTGGGAATAATCCGCCTTGACCAGCTTGTATGCTCCCGCGTAAGAGATCTGGATACCCTTGTCGTTCACCACCCCCAGGTCCACAAAGACTCCGCCGTAGGCTTCCTGCAGCACGTTCAGCTTTTGTTCGAGAAAGGCTTCATCGCTCAATTGCTCGAAAGTGTACGAGTTGGCGAGAACCTTTATATAGGCCAGCTTTTCATTGAGAAAAATATTGATGTTCTGCTGATGCTTCTGAACCAGCTCGTCGAGGTGATCGAGCACCTTCTCGCGGTAAGAAGTTTCGAAGCGATAACCGATTATCACGCTTATCAAGAGAAGGGGAGCAAAAGAAACCAGTATCATGACTGTAATCATGTTTCTGGTCAACGACCTGTAATAACGTTTATTTTCCATGCCAGTCACTCTTTTGCCATTGATCGTTGCCGTTCACCTCGAAGAGCGTATGAGAAACGCAACCGCAAAGACACAAAGAAATTACCTGATTATGGTCACTTCCGCACCCGTTTTCAGCTTGAGCTCCGCTGCATGGTCTTCCACGTCGCCCTTGAACATGGCTTTTTCGAAGAAAGTCCGATGCTCATGGCCCAGAACCAGCAAATCGGCCTTTTCCTCAGCCACTACCTGTTGCAGAACCTCCAGCACGGGGCCTTTCCTGATAACCTTCTTGGGCGTCACTCCTTGTGATAGTGCGAGCTGCTCCACATGGTTCAGAATGTGTCCGGCCAGTTGTTCGAAGGATGCTTCCATGGATCTGGAAGAGAGCTCCACGGCCAGGCCGCGCTTGAGAAAATCTATATCGACGGCGTAGACGTAAGTTAGCGTGGCGTTGCTCGCCTTGGCCAGAATCGCGGCTTCGAGGGCCGCTTTTTGGGCATGGGCCGATCCGGTTACTCCGCATACGATACTTGTATATCCCATATCTACTCCTAATTGAAAGCGCCATTCCTCCGGGCCGCCGCATGGCTCGAAGCCATGCGGTGCCCGGTGCCGCGCCTTCTCGGTTTGTTTGTGCTTCTCTTTCTACATTTCAACCAGCAACAGCCAGAAGGAACAAATCACTATGGTAATGAGCATGGGTATAAACGCTATCTTTATATATTCCATAAAAGATATGGGATATCCCGCTCGTTCGGCCATGCCCACGGTGACCACGTTGGCGCTGGCTCCGATCATGGTTCCATTTCCTCCCAGGCAGGCTCCCAGGGACAGTGCCCACCACAAAACTCCGCTCTCGGCCCCGGGGATCACCGTGTTCAGATAGGCAACGATGGGAAGCATGGTGGCGGTGAACGGGATATTGTCGATTATGGCCGAGGCCAGGGCCGAAACCCAGAGAATCATCAAAATCGCCACCACCAGGGAGCCCTTGGAAAGATCCTTGACCCAGTCGGCAATGACCTGGATCAGGCCGGCCTCTTCGGCTCCGGCCACTACAACGAAGAGCATCATGAAGAAGACGAGTGTCGGCCATTCGATTTCGTGCTCGAGCATTTCCACGATGTCCACGCGGCTGATGACCATCAACAGGGCTGCCCCCAGCATGGCCGCGATGCTCGGCTCCATCTTCAGCGCACCGTGGACGATGAACATGAAGATGGTGAGTCCCAGGATGATTCCACCCTGAATGAGGAGCTTTCGGTTGGTGATCTGGTATTCCTCCTTGAGGTGAGCAATCATCTGGGCCACGTCCCCGACCTGGGCCTTGAGATAATCCTTTTTATACCAGTAAACGAAGTAGACGATGGTGACCGCCAGACCTAGAACGTTGACCAGGCTCAGGTGCTGGACGAAGTCCACGAACGTCAGCTTGGCGTACGAGCCGATCATGATATTGGGAGGATCGCCGATAAGAGTCGCGGTGCCGCCCACGTTCGAGGCGAAGGCTTCCGGGACGAGGAGCGTCACCGGGTTGATCTTGAGAGTCAGCGCAATCTCGATCGTGACCGGGATGATCAGGAGCATGGTCGTCACGTTGTCCAGAAAGGCAGAACATACAGCCGTTACGAACATAAGAATGGACGCGAGAGCTATGACGTTTCCTTTGGCCAACTGGTAGGATTTGTAAGCCATCCATTGAAAGACGCCCGTCTTCTTCATGACTCCCACAATCATCATCATGGCCATGAGGAGGAATATCACGTTCATGTCAATGGCATGCATGGCGTCTTCGAAGGTCAGGATCACGTAGTCGGGATTGAACGTTCCAATAGTGTAACTGATCGTCAACAGCAGAGCACCGCCGAGAAGAGCCGCCAGGGTGCGATGCATCAGCTCGAAGGCAATGAGACCGTAGACCGCGATCAGGATCAGTGTCGCGATCCAGAAGGCTGGCGTTATGGAGCGCGCCATATTGAAGCTTACATGAGCCAGATAGTGAGTGTTTCCGTCAGGGCCGGTGTGGTCTTTCAGGGCTCTTTCGACGTGAACACGCCCGGTGCCCTTGAAGGAGGGCTTGCCGGCTTCGAGCTCCACCTTGGCGCCCGGCAGGGTCCCCCTGGGTAATGAAAGCTCGGCCTCGTATCCTCCGGACTTCGAGGTGCCGACTTCCTCCTCCATCTCCAGCTTTTGGCCGTTTACAAAAAACGTTATGACAGCTTCCTTGATCGGCTTTCCCTGAGCGTTGGTGACGGTTCCCGATACGACCAGTATATCCACCGGTCCGGCGGCCTTATGGGCTTCGGCCGCCAGGCAGGGTTGCACTGCAGCGGCGAAGAGTGCGACAGCGAGTAGAACAAGAGGTAAGATTTTCTTCATCAGGCTTTTCCTTTCCAGATCGTTTCCATACGCCGGAGCCCACAACGGTTGTTATTTGATGAGAATCTGCATGCCCAGAAGCGGCCAGATCGTTACGACGGCGATGCCCAGAACAACCATCAGGGCAATGCTCATCCACACGCCGTGGCGAAAGAACTCCCCGGTGGTGAATTGCCTGGATTCGTACGCAATGGCGTTGGGAGCCGCTCCGATGAGGAGCAGAAAGGGCATGCCCGCCGTTACGAGGGATGCGTACAGAATGACATCCGGCGCAACGCCCAGGTACTTGGCGATGACCAGGGACACGGGAAGTGAAATGGCGATGGCCGCGACATTCATGATGAAGTTGGTCATCATCAGCACGAAGAAGGCGATTCCCAGCACGAAAACGATCCATGGGGCCTGCTTAAACATGACGAGCCAGTTGACGGCCATCCACTGCGCCGCGCCCGTCTGCCAGAGACAGAAGCCGATACTCATGGCGCCGCTGAAAAGCAGGATGATATTCCAGGGGATGTCTTCGAGCTCCTTGACGCTCAGAACTTTGAAAACAAAGAAAAGCAGCGTCGAGATCAGCATGAGGCTCGCTCTGTCCTGGTTCTTGAGAATGGGAACGAAAGACATGAGTCCCATGACGAGCACGACAAAGAAAACGCATACGATCACGAAGATCTCATCCCTTGTGATGGGCCCGAGCTTGGAAGAGAGCTCTTTTACCCGCTCTTTCAGTCCTTCGATGCGATCCTTTTCCGGCTTCAGAAAAATGCACAGGTAGATCCAGATCAAGAAAACCATAATCCAGCCGATAACAAACATATATTCGGTGAGCTGGAAAAAGCCGACGTCTCTTCCGGTGAACTCCTTGAACATACCAGCGGCCGCCGGTGCTCGGGCGGAGCCGAGCATGGAGATGATGCTGCCCGCCCCCGCGGCATAGGCCATGCCGATAAAGAGTGATTTTCCGAAATTCGTGGGCTTGTTGCCTTCCCCGTACAGATCGTTGATGGCGATCAAAATCGGAAAGACAGTGGCCGCGGCTGCGGTATGAGCCATGAAATGAGCCAGACCCGCCGTAACCACCAAGCATCCCAGAAGGATCATGTTGGTCCTGTCGCCCACCACCCCCAGCATCTTATAAGCCAGGCGCTTGGTCAAGCCCGTTTTAGTGAACGCCAGCCCCACGACCACCGAGCCAAAAATGAACATGACCGAGGGATCCATGAAATCCTTGAAGGCCTCCTTGGCCGGTCTGATGGCGAAGAGAGCCTGCATCACGCCGATCGCTATGCTGGTAACGCCGATGGGCAGCACCTCGAAAACCCACCAGATACCGGCCATCAGGAAGAGAGCGATGGCAGCCTTGCCCTCTCTTGTAAGATGAAAAGCCTTCCCTGTCGGGTCCATGGCGTCGCCCCATGGCGGCATGAAATATATAAAAAGGAAGATAGCCAGACCCAATACAATATAGAATATCCTCATCCAATCGATCTTTTGTTCCGTAGTCTCAGACATATCGAAGCCTCCTCCCAAACTCTGCATCTATCCTCAATGGCGCCTACCGCGCCACATCCATCAACTCACCGATTCACCTACTCACCGATTTTACACGCTTTAATCCCGTCACAGACTTCCTTGAACACATCGCTCAGACGCAGAATTCCCACGATCACGTCTCCCCTTTTCACCAGCAGCGATTGATGGTGGCATACAACCATCTGATGAATGGCCTCACCGAGGGATGCCTCCTCGTCGACGAGCTCCCTTTCATCGGGCGCATACATTATGTCCTTGACCTTCTGCTCCGCGGCCCTGCGGCACAGGTCCTCGAGGGGCTTGCGCCACAGTCCGTACTCTTCGATCATCGATTTGATATACTCGGGGCTGAACCCGTAGCGCGATGTTTCTTTCAGCCCCTTTATCGTATCGTACTTCGGCTCGAGGCCTTCTATGACGTCCCACCGGCTCAGCTTGCCCACGACCCGGTTGCTCTTGTCGAGCACCAACACCGCCCGATGCTTGTCCCGTTCGGCGCCGACTCCCTTTTGCGCCTCTTCCAGGGCGACGACGGCTTGATAGAGGGTAGCGTCTTCGGAAACGGTGGCATAGTCAGCGAGAGGGACCATCAATTCCTTCACTTTGATAGATTTCATAAGAGCCCTCCTTATGAGGCATCTTCAGTAGTAATATTCATGTCTTTGGTGAGGTCTCCACAAGGACGCACAACTCCCCGTGCATGCTACGTGAATGACGTCACATAAAATGCTTTGACAGAGGTGGCCATGGCGCGGCGCGAGCGCACGTTGCATGCCACCGGGTATGATCCTGCAAACCGGATTAGTGAAAAGCCGGAATGGCTATCGCGGCCTTGTGCTCCCGCCTAGCCCCAACTGCGGGTCTGCATGATGCGCTCGATTTCAGCCTGGCGGATACGCTCTTCATGCTCCGCTTTACGCTTGTAGGCCTTAACTATCTTCTCGACCAGATCCTTCATTTCCGTAGGCTTCAGGAGGTAGTCGAAAGCGCCTATCTTCATACCTTCCACGGCCGATTCCACCGTTGCGTGTCCGGTCAGCATGATTATCTCGACCAGAGGCACCAGCAATTTGAGCTCGCGCAGCGTGTCTACTCCGTCCTTGCCGGGCATCTGCACGTCCAGCAGGACGACATCGACCGGTTTTTCCTTGATAACGGCCAACGCCTGATCGCCATCGTAGGCCTTGGACACCTCGAAGTCACGGCTCTCCAGGCGCTCGGCCAGGACATCGATAAATTCCTTTTCATCATCCACCAACAGTACCCTGATTTTCATTCACTCTTCTCCTTCGCTATCACCCTCGCTCATCTCCGTCCTATTTTATGATAGTCCTCGACTCGTACGGAGTCATCTCATCCCGGACCATCCAAACTTCCCAAAGGCGCCATTGGATACATCACGCCATTTCGGCCGGTCTGTCCCGCGAGCGGGCCTCTTTCATGCCTGTCCGGCCTTTTCTCTCTCCTGCTTCCGCCTGCGGGCCGCCTGGATTCGCTCCAACAATGTTTCCAGGTTGAACGGCAGCATGAGATCGTCAAAGGCTCCCAGCTTCATTCCCTCGATGGATAAAGAGACTTCTTCGGAAGGGATCAACAGAATCACTTCGACGAGAGGCCTGGCCTCCTTGATGGCCTTCAGCAGCGAGAGCCCGCGGTGCTTCAGCCCTCGCAATCCCAGCAGGACCACGTCGATGTCCTTGCGTTGAATGATCCGGTTCATCTCGCTTTCATGACAGGCTTCATAGACCCTGTAGCTCTCTTGCCGCAGCCGCTCCGAAATATTACGGCGAAAAGGGTCATCGCTTTCGATGATCAACAGTTTTACTCCCATTGGCCGAGGCAAATCTCTTTCTCCGCATCTTCTCCGCTCTGCCCGGTATGGCATACGGATTTATCCAAGCTCCATCCCGTCCACCGAAGCATTTCCCGCTTCGGTTTCCCCTGCGAAAGAGCCGCTTCTTCCGAATACGTCTCTTCGCATCCCGGAAGCTCCACGATCCCGCCCGTGATCTTCCGTGGCTCAGAACCGGTTTCTTGTGACGTGTTATTGAGCAAGGTTTGTGCCATATAGCACATGTAAGAAAATACAGGTACTTATGAAAGATTCTTTGGAGGGCTTTTATGCTTCAAGGCAAAATGAAACGTTATGGATCAATACCATAAAGACAATATGAAGCATTGTGAAACATGACTACTGAACGTCCTACGCTTTTCCGCTCGCATGGTAGATCTTCTCCACCAATTCCTCGATCCGCACGGGCTTCATGAGATAGTCATAGGCTCCCAGCCTCATTCCTTCCATGCCGACTTTGGTAGATCCCTGCGCGGTCAGCAAAATGACCTGTATCCGAGGGTGGCGGAGCTTGATGCGCCGGAGAACCTCCATGCCGCCGATTCGGGGCATCAGTACATCCAGAAGTACCACTTGAGGCGGATCGGCCTCGATTTCCCGCAAAGCTTCCTCACCGTCGAACACGACGCGCGCCCTTATACCCCTGAGAGTGAGCCTCTCCGACAGGGTCAGGGCAAATTCCTCTTCGTCATCCACCAGGAGCAGTATCACATTTTCCACAGCATAATCCTCCCGCGGGTTAGTCTTCATCCCGCGCAACAAGAATATCGCCAGCCTTGAGGCTTCCGTCCCAGAATCGTTTCAGGGCTCTATCGGATGGACCAATGATGGAATCCAAGACATTTACCTTCTTCCAGGTGAGATACTGATAATATTCTTCTTCTATGCCTCCGCAAATCACGGCCTGAACATCTTCCGTGAGTATCATGTGGGACAGCTTTTCGGCGGACGCCTGAGGAAGAACCAGCGTTTTTTCATCCACCACGCTCCCGTCCGGTCCCGTACAGACGATCAACACTTCCGTCGCCAGATCGAACCGAGGGGCTATATCGTTTCCGTAAAGTGCGATCAGTACCTTTTTCATCATGAGCTGTTTTCTCCCGGGAGCTTGCGCTCTTGTGCTCACCGCAAAGACATATAAAACATATAGGACATATAAGACATATAGGACGCATAAGACGCATGGAATCGTTGGAATTCCAGTGAAATTTCTCCGTGCTTTCTCCGTGCTTTCTCCGTGCTTTCTCTGTGCTTTCTGCGTCTCTGTGGTGAAAAGCTCAGTCCATGTCCGCGCGAAGTACAACTTCAGGAATAGACTCCATATTGTTTCATTTTCCTCCAAAGCGTGCTCCTGCCCCACCCCAGCAGTTGGGCGGCTTTGCTTCTTCGTCCTTTCGCCTTCACAAGAGCATCCATAATCATTTTCCGCTCCACGGAGGACCAGTCCATGTTGCCCGATTCCTCTCCCTGATGCTGAACGGGCGTGGAAGACAGAGATGTCATTTTCTCCACTTCTTCCTCCTCATTGAATCGCGGCTCCGTGATATAGGCGGGAAGATGCCTGGGGTGAATCAGGTCTTCCTGGCAAATATTCAGTGCATACTCGATGATGTTTCTCAGTTCACGCACGTTGCCCGGATAGGGGTAGTCGAGGAGTATTTTCAGAGCCTTGCCGGAAAACCCCTTAATGGGCTTCTTGAACTGGGTTACGTAGGTATTGAGAAAATGATCCAGCAACAATCGTACATCATCGCCGCGCTCTCGCAAGGGGGGTAGAAGAAGCCGCACGACGTTGAGCCGAAACAGGAGGTCCTCCCGGAATCGGCCCTCCCGGACCATCCGCTCCAGGTTGCGATGAGTCGCCGCGATGACCCGCACGTTGACTTGAAAGCCCTTGGTGCTGCCCAAAGGGTAGACAACCTTGTCGTCGAGAAAGGTGAGTAGCTTGACCTGCAAAGAGAGGGGCAGGTCGCCGATCTCGGTCAGGTAGAGCGTGCCGTTGTGGGCCAGGCGGAAACGCCCGGGCTTGTTTTCGACCGCTCCGGTAAAAGCTCCTTTCTGGTGGCCGAACAATTCGGATTCGAGGAGGGTCTCCGGCAGCGCCCCGCAGTTGACCTTGATAAACTGATCCTTGGCCCGTTGCGAGGCCTGGTGGATGGCTTCGGCAACGAAGTCCTTGCCCGTGCCGGTTTCACCGGTGATGAGCACCGATGAATCGGACTGGGCAATGACCGGGAGAATCTGGAAGATCCGTTCCATCTTCTGGCTACGTCCGATCAGCCCCCCAAAACCGTAGGGCTGTCCCATCCGTTTTTCCATGGACCGAAGATGCCTGATGTCTTCGACGGCTTCGATAAAGCCAACGATTCCGCCCTCCGGATTTCTTATGGGAGCGAAAGTGACCCTCACCGGGATCTTCAGACGATCCCTGTTGATGATGTCTCCTTCCATGCAAACGGTGCCCGTATCTTTTTTCATATCCAATAAAGGGCATTTGGTGACGCAGATATCGGAGCGCAGAATGTGTGCACAAGAAATTCCAACCGCATCCTGTTGCAGGAAGCCGGTCAAACCCTCCAGTGCCCTGTTCATGAGCACGACCCGCCTGTTCCGGCCAAGAATGGCAATTCCGAGGGGAACTTCATCCAGTAAGCCCGGAAAGACGACGGGAGTATTAAATAAATCCATGATCTCAGGCGCATGCGATGTTTTATGGCTCACGTTCATCTCCACCCGGGTTCCCCTTGTTCGTTCGGCAAATGACTTGTAAGCCGGCATTCTCGTTAGTGCCGGTCATATAATTTTTGACTTCCCGTACTTTAAAGACGCATCCTCCGTTTAGTACGGCTGACTGCCGGTGGCCTGCACGGCCATTGATTTGCGCTAAGAGCAGCCTTCAAACAAAGTGCATGACACCCCTTGGGATGTCCGGTCAAGTGTAAAGCAATTCCATGAATCTTCCAACCCGCCATTGCCTTTTCCGGTTGCAGCGAGCTTTCAAGTGGTATAGTGACAGTATTTGAAGCCCCATAACGGTGAGGATTCAAAGTGCTCCTTATAAGGGGGATGAATAAATGAGAGGATTCCGTTTACGATGTATTTTTTTGATCTTTCCGGCTGTGCTGCTGATCTTCCGCGGTAACCTTTCCGCGGGCTGGCAGTTGCAGAAGCCTTCACTTCCCGATCTCATGGCGGTATGGGGGAGTCCTGAAGAGAAGGTGTTCGCAGTCGGGAAAATCGGGACGATTCTTTGCTACAGCGGCAAGGAATGGGCCGGCATGCCCCATGGAGCAGCCTCCGATCTCTGGGGAGTATGGGGGAGCTCCGAAACGAATGTCTTTGCCGTGGGCCCGGAGAGCACGATCCTGCACTTTAACGGCAAGAACTGGACCGCAATGCCCTGCGGCGGCGGCCATCTTTTTCTTGGCGTATGGGGAGCCTCTCCGGAGGATGTCTTTGCAGTAGGGGCAGGCGGCGTCATCTTGCACTATGACGGTACCACATGGACACCAATGGCCGGCAATACGACTTCCAACCTGTGGAATGTCTGGGGAAGCTCTCCTACCAATGTTTTTGCCGTTGGCGACGATGGCACGATCGTGCGTTACGACGGTAAGGAGTGGAGCCGCATGGCAAGCGGAGTCAACGCCCAGATCCTCGGCGTATGGGGCAGCTCTCCAACGGATGTTTTTGCCGTCGGTACGAAGGGCACCGCCCTTCACTACGATGGCTCAAACTGGTCAAGCATGCACGTCCCCTTTTCCTCCGATATCTGGAGCGTGTGGGGAAGCTCGTCTTCCAACGTATTTGCCGTGGGAACGGGAGGCCTGATCATCCACTACGATGGCGCAAAGTGGACCGATATGCAGAGCGGCTCTACCGTAGACCTTTATGCCATCTGGGGAAGCTCCGCCGGTTCGGTCTTTGCCGTGGGGGCGCAGAGTACGATCCTCCATTACAGCCCCATGCCATAGCCGCGCAAGACCGGGAGGCGGAAGGATGAGCCCTGATCAGTTATAACCGTCTCAACGCAATCAATGGATTTGCTGAATAAATTCGCAAGAAGTCGCGCCTTGCGTGTGGAGAGACATGTGTGATGACGCAACCATTCGATCTGCTCACCAGTCCTCTGGACGGAACAAATCTTATCGAGGCGAGCGCCGGGACGGGTAAGACCTACACCATTGCGGCACTCTATCTACGACTCATTCTGGAAAAGGGGCTCACCCCCGAACAAATCCTGGTGGTCACCTTCACGGAAGCCGCCACCAAGGAGCTGCGGGACCGCATCCGCCGAAAGCTTCGCGATGCGGCGGAAGCCTTTGGCGGGGCCCCGGTGGACGATGCCTTTGTCCTGGATACGATGTCCCGGAGCGCGAGCCCCGGGACGGCCCAGCAGCAGCTCACGTGGGCTCTGAGGGATTTCGACCAGGCGGCCATTTTCACCATTCATGGCTTCTGTCAGCGGACCCTGCACGAAAATGCCTTTGAATCCAGCAGCCTGTTCGACACGGAGCTGGTGGCCACTCAGAAGGACCTCAAGCGGGAGATCGTAGAAGATTTCTGGCGCACCCGTTTCTATCAGGCGCCTCCCTATGTTGTGCGCTATGCCCTGACTCACGGCTACGGCCCGCCCGCTTTCTACAAGCTTGTGGCGGCAAAGAGCACCTGTCAGCCGGACCTCGGGATCATCCCTGAAATCTCTCCGCCGTCCCTCGACTCCCTGGAGGGTGAAGTCGGTCAACTATCCGCCGTGGTGAGGCGGCTCGAGGAAGTGTGGCCTGCCGCAAGGGAAGAGGTGGGACGGCAGCTCCGCTCTCCCGGCCTCAAGGGGAATTCCATCTATCGCGCCCTCGAAGCCAAGGGGAAGGCGGGTGGAGAAAGTCCGCGCGAGGTCAGGATCGCAGAGCTCTTTCAAGATATGGAAAACTATTTGCGGGAAAAGGACCCTGCCTTTCCCCTGCCTCTCGGCTCCCATCTCGAAGCCTTCACGTCCACGAAGCTGAAAGCGTCCACCAAGAAAAACGGCGCCGTACCTTCCAACAATCTTTTCGATCTCTGTGACGAGATCCATACCCTGGCGACAACCGTCGAAACGGCCATGGAGCGATACTTTCTCTGGCTCAAGCGGGAAGCATACCTCACCATCGACACCGAGCTCCCGAAGCGAAAAGAGCGCAGAAACATCCAGCACTTCGACGATCTGCTGCTCCGGCTCAAAGAAGGCCTGGAACAGGCGGGCGGGGCCGAGCTGGCCCGGGCGGTGCGCAAAAGGTATCGGGCGGCCCTCATCGATGAGTTCCAGGACACGGACCCCATTCAATTCGCCATCTTTCACAACCTTTTCGCCAGCCGGGACGACGGCTGCCTGTTTCTCATCGGCGATCCCAAGCAGGCGATCTACAGCTTCCGGGGCGCGGACATCTTCACGTACATGAAGGCGGCGGCCGGTGCGGAAAGGACCTACACTCTGGGCACCAACTGGCGCTCGGAGCCGGATCTCATCCACGCGGTGAATACAGTCTTCAGCGCCGAGCCGTCTCCCGGTACGACAGCTTCTCTCGATGCTCCGTCCTCGCCTTTCGTATACCCGGAAATAACCTTCCAGCCCGTCGCCTCGCCGCCCGAAAGGACGCCGCACCCCTTGACCATCGATGGCCGTGCCCAGCCCCCTCTGCAGCTCTGGTTTCTGGGAGCGGAGAGTGCGGGCTCCGAAGGGAAGCCGCTCACCAAAGGGGATGCCCAGGCCCTGATCCGGGACGCGGTAGCGGCGGAGATCGTGCGCCTGCTGCGGCTGGGGGCCGCCGGAGAGGCCCTCATCGGCGACCGTCCGCTGCGCGAAGGCGACCTTGCCGTGCTGGTGCGGGCAAACCACGAAGCACGGGATCTGAAAGAAGCACTGTCGGCTCTGAATGTCCCGAGCGTCCTCCACAGCACGGACGACGTCTTCGCTTCTCCTGAAGCCGAGGAGCTGGAACGGGTGCTTCGAGCCATTGCCGAGCCTCAGCGCGAAAGCCTGCTGCGCGCAGCCCTGGTGACCGACATGCTGGGGGCGAGAGGGGAGGACCTGGCCGAGTGGATGCGGGACGAAGCCTTGTGGGAGGAATGGATCGTAAGGTTTCGTACCTATTCCAACGTATGGAACACCTATGGCTTTATGCGCATGTTTCGCCAGTTCCTGATCGAGCTGCGGGTTCGGTCCCGATTGCTCATGCTTCCCAACGGAGAGCGACGGATTACCAACGTGCTGCACCTCTCCGAAATACTCCACCAGGAGTCCGTGGAGCGGCGGCTGGCGGCGCCGGAGCTGCTGAAATGGCTGGTCGGACAGCGCGAAGCTGATTTTCGCGCAACGGTCGAGCATCAGCTTCGCCTGGAAAGCGACGAGAACGCGGTCAAACTGGTGACCATACACAAGAGCAAAGGTCTCGAATATCCGATCGTCTTCTGCCCCTTCTGCTGGGGAAGCTCCCGGCTTCCGAAAGGCACGTCCGCTCCCTTCACCTTTCACGACGAAAGCAATGAGAGAAAGCTGACCCTTGACCTGGGCTCGCCCGAGCGTGACGCTCACCGGATTTGCGCCGAAAGGGAACTCCTGGCCGAGAATATGCGCCTCATGTACGTGGCGATGACCAGGGCCCAAAAAAGCTGCTACCTGGTGTGGGGACGCTTCAACACGGCCGAGACTTCGGCTCCCGCCTATCTCTTCCACTACCGGGGAGCCGCCCCCGGTACGCCGGATGCGGACGTGGTCGGCGCGACCTCTGCCATCTGCAAGGCCCTGAGCGATACTCAGATGTGGGAGCAGATGCAGTCCCTTGCCGAGCGAGCCGGCGGGTGCATTCAGCTTCAGCCCATGCAGCTAGCGGACCTCGGAAAAGCCGGAGCCTATGCGCGAGCGGAGGCAGCGCGGGAGACTTTGAGAGAGCGGGACTTCAAGGGCACCATCGAGCGGCACTGGCGGATTTCGAGCTTTTCCGCTCTTACCTCCACTCTGGCCCATGGTGCGGAGCTTCCCGACCGGGACGAAAGCGTTCAGCCTGGTATCCAGCCGGCCATGGAGGAGGCTACCGAAGGCGAGCCCCCTTCCGTGGCGGAGGAGGCCCCTTCAGGTATCTTCGCCTTCCCTGCCGGAGCAAAAACGGGAATATTGCTGCACTCTATCCTGGAGCATCTGGATTTCGCCTCTACGGAGAGCGGGGCAATGGAAGACCTGGTGCATCAGATGCTGCGTGATTACGGTTTCGATCTCAAGTGGCACGATACGGTATGCGCCATGCTCCGCAAAGTGCTCACTGTTCCACTGGGGCAGGAGGGGCAGGGGCAGATAGACCCAGGTGCCCGGGGCCGGGAGGCAGCAGAGCAAGATGGAAATTCCTTTACCCTGGCACAGGTCGTGGCCTCGGAGCGCCTCAACGAGCTGGAATTCTACTTTCCTCTGGAAACACTCACACCGGAGCGGCTGCAAGGAGTCTTTGCCAAATGGGGCGCCGGCCCCCTTTCGCCGGTGCTTCCTCGGGAATGGGCGGAGTGGTTGAAGCGTCTGAATTTTCAACCGGTGAAAGGATTCATGAAGGGATTCATAGACCTGGTATTTCGCTTTGACGGCCGCTATTACCTGGTGGACTGGAAGTCCAATCATCTGGGAAACCACGTGCGGGACTATTGCCCGAAGGCTTTGGCTACGGCTATGCAGCGCGAATACTATGTGCTCCAGTACCATCTCTACGCTGTTGCCCTGGACCGTTATTTGGCCATGCGGCTGCGGGGCTATGACTACGAGAAGCATTTCGGCGGAGTTTTCTATATATTCCTGCGCGGCGTGGACCCTGCAGCCGGAGCGCGGTATGGGGTTTTCCACGACAGGCCGCTCCAGGGGCTCATCCGGGATTTGTCCGCGGTATTGGCGGGGGACGAGGTGTGAACAAAAAATAAATAGGACAAATAGGACTAAGAGGACACATAGAGATAACAAGGACAGAAGAGGCGAAGAGGCAAAGAAGCGAAGAGGGTATGAAGGGTATGAAGGGTGTGAGGGGTGTGAGGGGGAATGTGTTGTTTATGCTGCCCTTCTTTATTCTTCACGTCCTTTTTGTCCCTTATGTCCTGTTTGTCCTTTCTTGATTCCTCAATTATGGCATAAGCTGTCAGGCTGATTTTGACCGAGGCGAGCCATGCCTGAGAATGTTAGAAAATCAAAGGGTATTCCCGCACTATGAGTAAACAGGATCTGGATCGCTTAGTCCGTTGCGGCGTGGTAAACGCCCTCGACTTCCAATTTGCCCGCTTCATTACACGCCTGGCGGGCACGGAAGATGTTTCGCTGTTTCTGGGCGCGGCCCTCGTGAGCCGTGACACGGGGCGGGGGCATGTATGCTGCGACCTGGGCGTGGAGGCTGGAAAAGAGCTGCTGCCCGCGGAATCGGGCACTCCGCCGTTGCTCTGTCCGGATTTCACGGCGTGGTGCAAGAGCTTGCAATCATACCCGGTGGTCGGCCCACCCGGCACTTACTGTCCGCTCGTCCTCGACGGCAAGGGAAGACTCTACCTCTACCGATACTGGGAATACGAGAATGATCTGGCGGCTTTCATCCGCCGGTGCAGCGGTGAAGAAGTGGAAGGGGTTGACACTGCACTCTTGCGGAGCGGGCTGGAGCGGTATTTTCCCCGGGACGGAGCAGACGGGCCTGACTGGCAAAGGATTGCGGCGGCAGTGGCGGTCACGAGAAAGCTTTGTATCATTTCAGGAGGCCCCGGTACCGGAAAGACCACCACGGTGGCCCGAATCCTGGCTCTGCTGGTGGAGCAGGCGGCGGGCAGGAAGCTCCGGATCGCCCTGGCGGCCCCCACCGGCAAGGCGGCGGCGAGGCTCGAAGAGGCCATCGGGAATGCCAGGCGGCGACTACACGGCGATCCCGCCGTCATAGACGCTATTCCGGAAGAAGCATCCACTCTGCACCGACTACTGGGGACGCTCCCCGGCTCGCCATACTTTCGTCATGATTCCGGAAACCCTCTGACGGCGGACGTGGTGATCGTGGATGAGGCCTCGATGGTGGATCTGGCTCTGATGACCAAACTGGTGCATGCGCTTCCCGCCGGGGCGCGTCTCATTCTGCTGGGAGACAAGGACCAGCTCGCGTCCGTGGAAGCCGGAGCCGTACTGGGCGACATCTGCGACACCGGCAATCCGCATGTCTTCCATGGACCCGCGGACATGGATATAGACACATACATGGGCCTCGAGAATTCCAACCCTGTCCCGCACTACCCAACACGCGACACCGACGAGACGGCCCCCATGGCGGCTCGAGCTCCGGCCATCGCCCGTTGCATCGTAGAGCTGCGCCGAAGCTACCGGTTTGGTGGAAAGAGCGGCATCGGCGCGCTCAGCCGCGCTGTCCGGGACGGCAGGGGAGAGCGTGCGCTCGCTCTCATGAAAGACGACCTTCTCCAGGATATCGCCTGGCAGGATCTTCCCGAGTCCGAAGCTCTGGCGCCCGCCCTGCGCGCCGGCATCCTGAACGGCTTCACCGCTTTTCTCGAGGCGGAAGCTTTTTCTGAAATGATGGCTGCTTTCGAAAAGTTTCGCATTCTATGCGCGATGCGCCAGGGCCCCTACGGCGCCGTGCAGGTGAACCGGCTGGTGGAAGCCATACTCGCCGAGGCCCGGCTCATCCAACCGGGCCAGTGGTACCGCGGCCGCCCCATCATGATTACCACCAACGACTACAACCTCAAGCTCTTCAACGGAGACATAGGCCTCATCCTGCCGGACATTCGCCCCTCCGAGGCCGCTGGTTCGTCTTCGGCCCTGCATCCGGCCCAGGATGCCTACGCAGCCATCTCGAAATCCGCCGGCGGAGAGTCACCATCTCCCCTGGCTGCCTTCTTTCCCACTGCCGAGGGACCACCGCGCCGGCTTCCCCCCGCGCGGCTTCCCGCACACGAAACGGTCTACGCCATGACGGTCCACAAGAGCCAGGGATCGGAATTCGACGAGGTGCTCCTGCTTCTCTCCGACCGCGAGTCTCCGCTCCTTACCCGTGAGCTCCTCTACACGGGCATCACCCGCGCCCGCGTCCGTGTCGGTGTGTGGGGACGGGAGCCCGTATTCCGCGCCGCCGCCGTCAACCGTGTTCAGCGGACTTCCGGTCTGCGCGACGCGATCTGGAGGATTTGTGAACCCACTTTCGAAGGAATGCATCCATGAACACTTTGAAAGACATTCTGTCCCATCTCAACTTTGTGACCGCCTGCAAGCTCCTGGGACCCGACGGGGACAAGCTGATCCGCAGAGGCGGGAAATACGAAATCGACATCCAGGAGCAGGTTACTTTCCACGAGGATGCCTTTCACCTTCTCATGAAGGATGAAAGTGTCCTGGTGACCATCGATCTCGATGCCGCGTCCCGGCGAAGGCTGCGCATCCGTTGCAGCAAGTGCGGGGAAGTCTGTGTTCACCAGGGGGCTGCGCTATCCCTGATCCTCGAAGATAAACTGGCCCTGGGGCTTGCCGCCGCTCCCCCGGAAAGGGTGCCGGTCGAGAGTCTCAGCGGCGAGGAGCTCATTCAGCAGGCCATTGCACAGCGCCAGGAGAGAGCGCTGAACGAGAAGATGGAGATCACCACGACGGACCCGGCATCGCTCTGGACCGAGTACGCCGTAACGAGCCTCAATTCGGGGAAAACCTACCGCGTGTCCCTGCGGGGCCGTGAGCGAGGGGATTCCTATTGCTCCTGCCCCGACTTTCGCAAGAACACTCTGGGCACCTGCAAGCATATCTTGCATGTATTGGACGGGCTCAAGGACAAATTCCCCGGTGAAGCGTGGAGCGCTCCCTACGTCGTGCGCAACATCGGCGTGAATCTGCACTATGGGGAGGATCTGGAGCTGCGCCTGCAGGTGCCAAAGGGAGCAGACCGCATGGTGCTCAAGATACTGCGGCCGCTCATGGACCGGCCTGTCACCGACGTGCGCGAGCTCCTGCAGTGCGTCAGCCGGGTAGGGCAACTGGGGCATGAAGTGACCATCTATCCCGATGCCGAAGAATACATAAACCGCCGTCTGTTTCAGGATGCCATGCAGGCCAAGGTCGCCGCCATCCGTAAAGACCCGGCGCGGCACCCGCTGCGCACCACGTTGCTCAAGACCGAGCTGCTTCCCTACCAAATGGACGGCATTGCCTTTGCCGCCGGCGCGGGCCGCGCCATACTGGCCGACGACATGGGGTTGGGGAAGACCATCCAGGGAGTGGGAGTGGCGGAGCTTCTGGCGCGGGAAGCGGGCATTTCGCGCGTTCTGGTGGTCTGTCCGGCGTCTCTGAAGTCCCAGTGGAGGCTCGAAATCAACCGTTTTACGGATCGCCCCGTACAGATGGTGCTGGGCGGTGCCGAAGCTCGGGCGGCCCAGTATGGGACGGAAGCGGCGTTTTTTACCATCTGCAACTACGAGCAGGTGCTGCGGGACATCGATTCCATAGAAGCCGTCCGGTGGGACATGATCATCCTGGATGAAGGTCAGCGCATCAAAAACTGGGAAGCCAAAACCAGCCAGACCGTGAAAAGCCTCAAGTCTCCCTTTGCCCTGGTGCTTACCGGTACCCCGCTGGAAAACCGCCTGGACGATCTCTATTCGGTGGTGGAATTCATCGACGATCGGCGCCTGGGACCGGCCTTCCAGTTTTTCAACACCTATCGTGTCGTGGATGAAAAAGGGAAAGTCCTGGGGTACAAGAACCTGGATGAGCTCAGGGAGCGCCTGAAGCCCATTTTGCTTAGACGCACCCGAAAGGGCGTGATGCAGGATCTGCCGGAGCTCACCACGGAAATCCGCCGCGTTCCGCCAACGGGCGAGCAAGTGGAGCTGCACGATGGATACCAGCGCATCGTTGCCTCCATCATCCACAAGCCCTACATCTCGGAAATGGATCTGCTGCGCCTGCAAAAAGCCTTGCTCTTCTGCCGCCTTGCGGCCAACAGCACCTATCTGGTGGACAAGAATCCGCCGGGTTTTTCAAGCAAGCTGGAGGAGCTGGATGTCCTGCTCGATCAGTTGAGCGCCGAAGAGGACCGAAAGATCATCCTGTTCTCCGAGTGGACCGGGATGCTCAACCTTATCGAGCCCCTGGTGGAAAAGCACAACTTTCGCTTCGTACGCCTGGACGGCTCGGTGCCCCAGAAAAAGCGCCAGGCCCTGATGCACGAGTTTCAAAACGACGCCGGCTGCAAGCTCTTCATGGCCACCAACGCCGGATCGACGGGCCTCAACCTGCAGGCGGCCAATACCATCATCAACGTCGAGCTTCCGTGGAATCCGGCGATCCTCGATCAGCGCATCGCGCGCGCTCACCGCATGGGCCAGAAGCGCCCGGTGCAGGTGTATCTGCTGGTAACGGAAGAAACCCTCGAAGAAAACCTGCTCGCGACCCTCTCCGCCAAGCATGAGCTGGCGCTGGCCGCCCTCGACCCCGAATCGGACGTTACCGCCCTCGACCTTGTGAGCGGCATCGAAGAGCTCAAAAGGCGCCTCGAGGTGCTCCTGGGCGCGAAGCCGGTTGCACCCATCGACGAAAGCCGCAAGGCCGAGGTTGAAGTGCAGGCGCGGGAGCTCGCCCGCAAGGAGCGCATCGCCACCGCCGGCGGCCAACTGCTCGGAGCCGCCTTCACCTTTATGGGAGAAATGTTCGCCCAGCACGAAGAAACCGATCAGACCCGCCAGATGGCCCGGGCGCTCAAGGAGAAGCTCTCCCAATGCCTGGAAAAAGACGCCGAGGGAAAGATCAAAATGACCATCTCGCTGCCGGACGAATCCGTGCTGGATAACCTGGCCAAATCCCTGGCTCAGATTATGGCGGGTGTGTGATTTTCGGCTACCGGCATAAGACGGGACATGCCTAAGGCGGAGCTTGTGTGTTCACCGCAGAGGCGCGGAGGACGCAAAGAAAGCGCAGAGAAGATTTAGAGATTTCCAAGAGCTTTTCTCTGCGCTTCCTCTGTGTCCTCTGCGCCTCCGCGGTGAAGAAAGCTCAGCCGCTATCCGCTCAGAGTATATTGAATCGATAGGTTGTCCCGGCTTATGTTGGTGGCCTGATTTTCCATGTGACTGCCGAAGGGTTGACGGCCAATTGAGCACGGCCCTCTCTTACGGAGTGAAATTCAAAGACTTTATGAGGAGGTGATTATGATTTCCTTCAAGGTGAACGGGAGGAGTTATGACCTCGATGTACCGGCTGACACCCCGCTTCTGTGGGTACTTCGGGAGAATCTCGGGCTGACGGGTACGAAGTACGGGTGCGGGAAGGCGCTGTGCGGTGCCTGCACGGTTCATGTGAATGGACAGGCGGTTCGCTCCTGTGTGGCGCCGGTCTCATCCGTCGTGGGGAAGGAGATAGTAACCATCGAGGGACTCTCGGCGGATGGCAGCCATCCGGTGCAGCAGGCATGGATGGCCGAGGATGTTCCTCAGTGCGGTTACTGCCATTCGGGACAGATCATGTCCGCGGCGGCGCTTCTTGCTGTAAATCCATTGCCTAATGATGATGATATCAATGAGGCAATGTCGGCGAATATCTGCCGATGCGGAACTTATCAGCGTATTCGCAAGGCCATTTACCGAGCAGCGGAATCGATAGCGGCAGGAGGAAAGAAATGAGTGAGATCATTAACTTGAGCCGCCGTGATTTTCTGAGGACCGGCACCGTGGTGGGTGGGGGACTGATCCTTGGCTTCTATTTGGCCTCTATCGAAGGCCGGGTGAAAGCCCTGGCCGCCGAAACGGCCGCGCCCTATTCTCCCAATGCCTTCCTCCGTATCGGCACTGACAGCACCGTGACGATGATAGTAAACAAATCCGAAATGGGGCAGGGCGTCTATACCTCGCTTCCCATGCTCATCGCCGAGGAGCTCGAGTGTGACTGGAGCAGGGTGCGCGTCGAGTCGGCGCCGGTGGATGCCGTTTATAACAATCCACTTGCCGGTATCCAGATGACGGGCGGCAGTATGAGCGTGAGGACCGAGTGGGAGCGATTGCGCAAGGTGGGGGCGGCAGCCAGGGAGATGCTCATCGCCGCCGCCGCCGACACGTGGAAGCTGAACAAAACTGACTGCCGTGCCGAAAACAGCATGGTTGTTCACAAAAGCGGGAAGATGCTGACCTATGGGCAGCTCGCCGGGAAAGCTTCACGTATGCCCGTGCCCGAAAAAGTGGTGCTGAAAGACCCGGCTGCCTTCAAGATCATCGGCAAGCCGGGGCGCCGCCTCGATACACCGGAAAAGATAAACGGCAAGGCGATCTTCGGCTTCGATGTAACGAAGCCGGGAATGCTCACTGCCCTCGTCGCCCGCTCCCCTGTTTTCGGAGGCAAGGTCAAGAGCTTCAATGACGCAAAGGCGAAAGCCGTGCCGGGTGTCAAGGAGATCGTGCCGCTCGAATCCTGGATAGCCGTCGTGGCGGACAGCTTCTGGTCGGCCAAAAAAGGTCGGGACGCTCTCGAGATCATCTGGGATGAAGGGCCGGTTGCGACCCTTTCAACGGAAGCCCTGAGGGAGCAATACGCGAGCCTGGCCAAGTCCGCCGGCGCGACGGCAAGGAAAGCCGGGGAGGCTCGGGAAGCTCTAGCCTCGGCTGCCAGGCAGGTGAGCGCCGAGTACGAGGTTCCATACCTTGCCCATGCTTCCATGGAGCCTTTGAACTGCTTCGTCGATATGACCGCCGACGGTTGCGAGATCTGGACGGGTACTCAGTTTCAGACGATAGATCGCAATAACGCCGCCGCCGTTGCAGGGTTGAAGCCGGAGCAAGTGAAGATTCATACTACCTTCCTCGGCGGAGGCTTCGGACGCCGGGCGAATCCGCACTCTGATTTCGTCGTCATGGGCGTTCAGGTCGCCAAAGCGGTAAAGAAGCCCGTCAAGGTGATCTGGACGCGCGAAGACGATATGAAGGGCGGCTACTATCGGCCCCTGTGGTATGACCGAATCAGCGCCGGCCTCGATGCGAGCGGGAACGTGGTGGCCTGGCACCATACCGTCGTGGGACAATCGATCATGACCGGCACACCCTTCGAGCAAAAAAGGATAAAGGACTCCATAGACCCTTCGTCCGTGGAAGGGGCTCAAGATATTCCCTACGAAATTCCCAATGTTCTCGTTGACCTCCACAGTCCCGGAATCGGGGTGCCTGTCCAGTGGTGGCGCTCGGTCGGTCATTCTCACACGGCTTTTGTCGTCGAAAGCTTTATCGATGAACTGGCACACGCAGCGGGCAAGGACCCTTATCGGCTTCGTCGCGCGCTTCTCGCCAAACATCCGCGCCATCGGGGTGTTCTCGATCTTGCCGCACAGAAGGCCGGCTGGGGGACAGCGCTTCCCCCGGGGCGCGCAAGAGGCATCGCCATGCATGAGTCGTTTGGCAGCTTCGTTGCCCAGGTTGCCGAAGTCTCAGCCGAGGCCTCCGGAGAGGTGCGTGTTCACCGGGTGGTGTGCGCCGTCGACTGCGGGAGAACTGTAAACCCGGCAATCATCGAAGCTCAGATGGAAAGCTGTGTCGTCTTCGGCCTTTCCGCCGCTCTCTATGGTGCGATCACTATTAAGAACGGGCGGGTCGAGCAGTCCAATTTCAACGACTACAGGGTCCTTCGCATGGACAGGATGCCGGTCGTCGAGGTGCATATCGTGCCGAGCGAGCAAGATCCGGGAGGGATCGGAGAGCCGGGAGTACCTCCCGTAGCGCCTGCCGTGACCAATGCCCTGTTTTCAGCCACCGGCAAAAGAATCAGACGTTTGCCTATCGAAGCTGTCGCATAGGACACATAGGACACAAGGGACACAAGGGACAAAGAGGACGGAAAGAAGGAGACGTGCCTCATATTTGGCCGGATAGAGGAGGGAGCTATATGAAACCAAGACGAGTGCTCTTAGTTGTTTCAATCTCTTTCATAACCTTCGCGGCGGCCGGTGTGCGCCTTCCAGACTGCGGGGGAGTCATCGGCATCGTTTCAGGAAGTGCCGGGAACGGAGCCGCGGCCGCTCAGGCGGCAAGCAATCCTTCAGCTTCGGCGCGGGCCTTTGTAAAGGCTTCGCAGGTGTTGCTGCATCCCCGATGTGTGAATTGCCACCCGGCGGGCGAACAGCCCCTTCAGGGAGATGAGAGTCGGCCTCATGCCATGAATGTACGGCGCGGGGTGGCAGGTTTGGGGAATAACGGGTTGTGGTGCAGCACGTGTCATCAGGACAAGAATCTGCCGGAAGCTCACATGCCCCCGGGCGCCCCCGGCTGGCAGCTTCCTCCCGAAGATATGCCCATGGCCTTCGAGAAGAAGACTCCCCGTGAGTTATGCTTGCAGCTCAAGGACCCGGCCCGGAATGGAGGCAGAAGCCCGGAAGAGGTGCTTGAGCACGTTGAAACAGGAGCGGTTGTCCTTTGGGGATGGAATCCAGGGGAAGGCCGAACACCTCCACCCATGTCTCACGCGGAATTCGTGAAGAACATGACGGATTGGGTCCGAAACGGAGCAGCGTGTCCCGAGTGAGGGACCGGAGCATTTTTTGCTCTCATGAAGGATTCCCGTTCCTCTTAATGATTTGGGTGCGGATCTTTTGGAGCAACACTGGCTCTTGTTGTCTGAGCTCGAATTAAACGAATTTCTCGAATTGAACGAATTGGTCGGATTAGTCGGATGGGTTCAAGCCGACCAATTCGTTCAATTCGAGCAATTCGTTTAATTCGAGCTCAGACAACAGGAGAGGAGGAAAGCAGATCTTTTGGAGTAATGTTCAGTAGGCTGCGATTCTTTGCGCGGCCCGGGTTTACGCCGTCAGGCTCTC